>OIYG01000479.1_pt1 | contig 38714 bp, 39 predicted proteins | sample 1587861 | NCBI WGS metagenome assembly OIYG01 (sample SAMN03283272) | human gut metagenome | biome: human-associated habitat; material: feces | host: Homo sapiens | place: Peru | collected 2012 | reverse complement strand
ATTATATAAAATAAAAATTAAAGGATACCAAAAGTTTATTTTACTTTTTTGGTATTCTTTTCATTATAATAGTTACAATAAATGTATAGCGAGATAACACACTCCTAATTAAATAACATAAAATATAAGTAGGAGATATATTTTTAAAAAAGAAAAATCTTTTGTTAAAGATATGATCATCTAAATTTTTATGTTATAAAGACTAGGAGGATATTATGAATAAAAAAACAATATTATCATTAATATTAGCTATAATATGCATATTAGTTTTTTTTTACGTTATATATAATATAAATTTAAAAATAAATAAATTGGTAGATACAGTTCAAAGAATTGAAATGAATGAAATAGATGTATCTGAAAAAACAAAAGAATTATCAATACAAACAAAACAGGATGTAAATAATAATAAAAATATATCTACTACTGAGATAATACAAAGCTCGGAAGAAGAAGAGAAAACAGTCAATGATGAAAGCGTAATTGAACAAGATGCAAATGTAGAACAAGAAAATATTTCTTATGATGGAGACAATTCGGGAAAAGGGTTGTCTTTATTAGGAAAATATAAAGGGTTAACATATTATAATCAAGCAGACAGTAGATGGGCAAATATAATGTATAGCTCAATAGGAGATCCAAACCAAACTATGAAATCTAGTGCATGTGGACCAACTGCAGCAGCAATAGTGGTATCAAGCTCAAAAGGAAGTATATTACCTACAACAACGGCTAGTTTATTTGTAGATAATAATTTTAGAACAGCAAGGAATGGAACTGCATGGGCAGCATATAGTTTTGTAGCAGATTATTTTGGATTTGAAGAATTTTATACAACAAGTAATATGGCAAATATGTTGAATTATTTGAAAAAAGATACGGATAATGATGGGATTGCAGATTATTTTGTTGTGGCAAGTTGTGCAAAAGGATTATTTACAACAGGAGGACATTACGTAGTATTAGTGTCAGATAAAAATCAAACAATAAGAGTATTTGATCCATATTTATATGCAGGTAAATTTAATACAGTATCAAGAAGAAATGCTGGTGTAGTAGTAAATGGTAATAATGTTTATTTAACAGAAGAATCTTTCAAAAATTATGCTAACTATAGAAATTTCTGGATATATTCAAATGATAATAAAAAATCTGTAGAAAATAATTCAGGTAATGAATTTAACATTACAAAATATGTTGTTACACAAAGTGCTAATTTAAATGTAAGAAATAGTCTAGGTGGAAGCAAAATAGGAAGTCTAAAAAAAGGAACACAAGTAAATGTTATTGAAACAAATGGCACATGGTCTAAAATAAGTTATCCAGTAAGTGGATGGGTAAGTTCTGAATATCTATCAGATGCACAATCAAATTCTTCAAAAAGAAAAATAACAGGATATTCAACTGGAAAATATAAAGTAACATCTAATCTAAATGTAAGAACTGGAGCTAGTACAAGATACAGAAGAAAGAATTATAAACAATTAACATCAAATGCAAGACAACAAAACAGAAGACTTGGTGGGGAGTACAGTGGATATAGAATAGGAGTTATTTGTACTGTTATAAAAATTAATGGAAACTGGGGATTAACAAAATCAGGATGGATTTGTTTGGATTATTGTAAAAAGATATAAAAAGTGTAGATTATTACATTATTAAAGTTTAGAAAAAAATAATAAAAAAAGACCATACAAAATATTGATAGTTCAATACTTGTATGGTTTTTATTATATGGTGAGCCAGAAGGGAATCGAACCCCCGACACCAGGCTTAGAAGGCCTGTGCTCTATCCAACTGAGCTACTGACCCAAATCAAACAACATAAATATAATAACACAAATAGCGATTAAAGTCAAGAAAAACAGAGAAAAAAATCGTGTAAATGTAAGAAAAAAGTAAAACAAGTTAATAGGCAAATAATAAAAAAACATGGAACAACGTATTTCCCTAAGACAAATTGTGAAATTTGTGTGAATTATATTTACATTGTAATTTAAAAATGATATATTACTTCAAGAATAAACAAAAAGTAAGGGAGGAAACATTTGTGATTGAGGTAAAAAATGTTACAAAAAAATACGGAAACTTTGTAGCCGTAGATGATGTTAGTTTTACTGTAAAAGATGGAGAAGTTGTTGGATTTTTAGGACCAAATGGAGCAGGAAAAAGTACAACAATGAATACAATAACAGGATTCATTGAACAAACTGAAGGAAGTGTCAGTATAAATGGTTTTGATACTTTAAAAAAGCCAAAGCAAGCTAAGGCACAGATAGGATATATGCCAGAAGGAGTACCATTATATACAGATTTGACAGTCAAAGAGTTTGTTACATATATGGCAGAACTTAGAAGTGTAAAAAGAAAAGAAAAGAAAGAAGCGGTAAAAGCAATCCTAGAAAAAACAGGATTACTTGAAATGCAAAATAAACTTATTAAAAATTTATCAAGAGGGCAAAAACAAAGAGTAAGTCTTGCAGGAGCGTTGGTAGGAGAACCAAAAGTTCTTATATTAGATGAACCAACAGTAGGACTAGATCCAAAACAAATAACAGAAATAAGAAGTTTAATAAAAGAATTAGGTAAAAATCATACTGTTATTTTAAGTTCTCATATACTATCAGAAGTAAGTCAAATATGTGATAGAGTAATAATAATAAATAAAGGAAGAATAGTTGCAATAGATACTCCTGAAAACCTTGAGAAAAAAGTATCTGATGACAATACAGTATATGTTACAGTAGAAGATACTGAAAATAAAATGGATTCAATAAAAGAAAAAATACCTGAAATTAAAGAAATTAGATTTATTGAAAAAAATGAAGATAAAACTAAAAAATATATGATAGTTGGAAATAAAAATGTAGATTTAAGAAAAAAAATATTCAGTGAATTTGCTAAAGAGAATATAACAATATTCGAAATGAAAAAAATAGAAGCAACTCTTGAAGAAGCATTTATGAAAATAATTAGCGAAGGAGGAGACAAATAATGGGAGCAGTTATAAAAAAAGAACTTAAAAATTATTTTTTAACACCTATTGGATATGTTGTAATTGGAATATTTCTAGTAGTATTTAGTGCATTTTTCTATTTAACAACGATAGCTACAAATAGTGTTGATTTAACATATTTATTTTATAATGCAGCATTATATGGATTGATGTTTATGGCGCCATTAATCACAATGTGGAGTTTTTCGGGAGAAAGAAAAAATGGTACAGATCAATTAATACTTACATCACCAGTTAGTATGTTAGGAGTTGTTATTGCAAAGTTTATAGCAGCATTTTTATTAATATTAATACCAGCTATTTTAACAACTATGTATTTTGGAATTTTATGCTATTATAGTGTTCCAAATATTCCTATATATTTAACTAAAAACACATTAATTAATATATTTAATACACCAGCACCAAAAGATGTCTTAGCAACTTCTTTTGTTAATTTTTTTGCCATATTTACACCCTTTCTTAAATCATTATATGTTAATTTATGATATTGTTTCTTTTATTGTAGATAGGTTCCCTATCGATATTTAATAATAACTTGTTTGTTATGAATAGTCAACGAAAATAATGTGAAATTATGTTTTTTTTATTTACTTTATGTCTACTTTTAGAGTAAATTCTTGTTTTTCGTTTATATATCTTATTTTTAGATTGTTTTTTGTTTGTTTTAGTTCTTTTATTTTTATGGTTGTTGTTATGTATTTATTATGTTCTTTTAAGTAGTATTTTATGTTTTTATTTTTGAAGTCTATATCTATTGTTATTTCGTTATTTTCTCTTGTTAGGATTAGGTCTTGTGTGTTTAATTTTATTTTTGTTTTTTTGTCATTATTGTCTATACATGTGATTATGTTATCTTTTTTGATTGCTTTTGTTGTTATGATATAATCATTTACTTTTATAGATATATTTGTTTTACTCATTACATCACACCATTTCTTGGTCATTATAGCATAGTTTTTTATTATTTCACATATTTTTTTGGATTTTTTTCATACTAAACTTAGAAAAGGAGCTTTTTTTATGAGAGTTAAGGTTTGGAAGATATCTGTTAAATGTATTATTTCTGTTATACTTGTTTTTGTTTTATTTAATTTGTTTGGGTTTTTATATGCTTTTATAACTCCTAAACTTGATATTAAGAGTGCTAATGCTTTTTCTGTGTATGATAATAAGTCTAAGCTTGTTTTTCAAGGTAATGGTAATGATTCTTGGGTTTCTTTAAAGGATATGAATGATTATGTTATTGATGCTACTATAAGTACTGAGGATAAGAATTTTTATAGACATTTTGGATTTGATTATCCTAGGATTGCTAAGGCTATGCTTGTTAATATTTCTTCTGGTGGTATAGAGCAGGGGGCTTCTTCTATTACTCAGCAATATGCTAAGAATTTGTTTCTTGACTTTGAAAAGTCATGGAATAGAAAGTGGAAGGAAATGTGGCTTACTTATGAACTTGAGGCTCATTATAGTAAAGATGAGATTCTTGAAGGATATTTGAATACTATTAATTATGGGCATGGTATGTATGGGATTAGTAATGCTTCTAAGTATTATTTTAATAAAGATGTTAAGGATTTGTCTTTGGGAGAAGCTGCTATTTTAGCAGGTATTCCTAATAGTCCTGCTAATTATTCTCCTATTGATAATTATGATCTTTCTAAGAAACGACAAAAAGTTGTTCTTGAGAGAATGTATAATAATAAGTATATAAGTGAAAAGGAGATGAATTCTGCTTTTAGTGAAAAGCTTGTGTTTAAGAATAATGATTTTGGGAATGATTTGACTTCTCTTATATATTATAATGATGCTGTTATGAATGAGCTTAATTCTTTGAGCGGTATTCCTAAGAGTTATTTGGATACTGGTAATATTAAGATTTATACTACTTTAGATCTTGATGCTCAAAAGGCTTTAGAAAATGGTTTAAAGAAGGCTTCTGTCGATGATAGGGTTGAGACTGCTAAGGTTATGATGGAGCCTAAGAGTGGGGGTGTTATTGCTTTAATTGGAGGGATGAATTATGGGAAGAGTCAGTATAATAGGGTAATTAGTTCTTTGAGACAACCTGGTTCTACTGTTAAACCTTTTCTTTATTATAAGGCTATTGAGAATGGATTTACTCCTAGTAGTACTTTTCTTAGCAAAGAGACTAGTTTTTATTTTGATAGTAAAAAAACTTATTCTCCTAAGAATTATGGGAATATTTATGCTAATAAGGAAATTGCTCTTAGTGCTGCTATTGCATATTCTGATAATATTTATGCTGTTAAGACTCATTTGTTTCTTGGAGAGGATGAGCTTTATAATACTTTGAGAAAAGCTGGCATTACTTCTAAAATGGAGAAATCTCCATCTCTTGCTCTTGGTACTTATGAGGTTAATATTATGGAACTTGCAGGGGCTTATTCTGCTATGGCTAATGGTGGGTATAAAGTTAAGCCTCATCTTATTTCTAAGGTTGTAGATAAGAAAGGTAACGTTTTGTATGAATATAAAAAAAAGAAAGAGGATCCTATTTTTAATAGTGATATTACTTTTATGATTAGTGAGCTTCTTACTAGCACTTATGATCCTAATTTGGTTAGTTATACTTATCCAACTTGTTATAGTATGATTCCTAGCATTACTAAGAAATATGCTATAAAAACAGGAAGTACTGATACTGATTCTTGGGTTGTTGGATATAATCCAGAAATTGTTTTTGCATCTTGGGCTGGGTATGATGATAGTTCTAATATATCTTCAGAGGTTATTTCTGGAAATAAGAGTTCTTGGATTACTAGTATGGAGAAGTATTTTAAGAATCATGATGCTTCTTGGTATAGTTTACCTAATGATGTAGTAGGGGTGCTTGTTAATCCAATTACTGGTAATGTTGTTAGTGAAAGTAGTGAAAATAAAAAAGTGCTTTATTACTTAAAGGGTACTGAACCTATTATAAAGGAGGATAGTTATGATAAAAAGGAATAGAGAAGAGGACATTAATCGTGAGTATTTGTATTATCTTATGAGTGATGTTGGGCTTTTGAATGATTATGATTTGTATGAAATTGGTATTTCTTTTGATGAGTATGATGATCCTGATGAGGAGATTCTTGATTTAATTGAGGATTATAGAGATAAGAAAAAGTAGAGATTAGTTTACGATCTCTACTTTTTATTGTTTTTTTGTAGGACATGGTGATTCTTGTCCTCCGCCTTTTGCATCTGTTAAGATTTTTCCTGTTGTTTGTGTTACTTTTGTTCCATCATAAGTTAGGTTATATTGTGCTATTACTATGTTGTCTTTACTTGCAGGTTTTTTATCATTACCACAATAAGTGTTCCAGTATTTTATATTATGTCCATCGAATTCTAAGGCTTCAAGGACAAATAAGTCTCTTCCGATTTCGTATGAATCACTTTTCATGCTTGTTCCATATGCTGCGACTGGTATCGGTTGTTCTTGTGATGGTCTATTTCCATTGTAGAATTTTAGATCCCAAGATGGTTTTGGTCCTTCATTTCTATATACTATTCCTAAGTATTTAGAATCTATTACGTATATATATCCATCCATGTTTTTGATTAATTCTTGTGGTTTAGTTCCGTCTCCCCAGTAATCTTGATAGTCTCCACCATCTAATGTATCAATTAATTTGTTATCTTCATATACTTCGATTAGATATTTTGTATTATCGTTGTTTAGTTTTTTTATTAGTTTTATTTCATGATTTTTGTTATTATAGGATAATTTTACTTTCTTTTCACATGTTTCTGTACCTGTACATTCTATATCTTCTAGTTTGAATGAAATTTGTTTTATAAGTTCTTCTTTATTGATTGGGTCTGTTTTTGTTTCTACTTTATTTGTTTCATCTTTGGTTAAAAATTTGTCATAACAAATATAACTTATTGCTCCTAGTAATAAAATTATTAGAATTACTATTGTGATTGTTTTTCCTTTGTTTTCTTTCATATATATCTTCCTTTCTAGTTTCATTTTAATTGATTTATTTTTTTGTGTCAATTTGCTTTGGTTTTCTTTTTTACTTTTTTGTGTTTAGTTTACACATAAAAAGTAGAGTTAATCTGTTATTATCTCTACTTCATCGTTTTGTTTTAAGTTATGTGCATTTGCATCGTCTGCATCTATATGCATTTCGAAATATGATGCTTCTTTTTCTACTATGTGAACGTTATAGATTATTCCACCTTTTTCTCCTTTTATTTCTACGTTGTAGATGTCTTTTGTTAGGTTTTTTTCTTTTCTTTGTTCTGGTGTTATGTGGATGTGTCTATCTGCGATTATTGCTGCTTTTCTTGTTATTTCTCCTTTTGGGCCAATTATTGTTATTGTTTCTGCGTCTTCTAGTTTCCCTGATGGTCTTACTGGTGGATTCATTTTTAAATGATATGCGTCTGTTCTTGATATTTCTACTTGTGTGTATGGTCTTTGTGGACCGATTATTCTTACGTTTTCGATTGTTCTTTCTCCGTTTTTTAGTGTTACTTTTTGTTTTGCAGCGAATTGTCCTGGTTGATTGATCGGACTTTTTATTTCTAGTGGTTCATCAAATAATAAATTGTAATCTTCTTTTGTTAGGTGTACATGTCTTACTGAGACTCCTACTGATATTTTCATATATATTCCTTCTTTCTTATTATATTATATAATTTTTATTTTGTTTTTTCTAGTATATTTTTTTTGTTTTTTCATAACTTTTATTAGAGGTGATTTTTTTGAATAATAGTTATTTTAATCCTAATAGTTTTTCTAATGATTATAGTAGTGGTGCTTCTTCTGGATCTGATTTACCTATGGAACAGTCTTATGTTGAGAATATACTTAGGCTTAATAAGGGGAAGGTTGCTAGTTTTTATATGACTTTTCCTGATGCTAATGAGTGGCGTGATAGGATATTTACGGGAGTTGTTGAGCAGGCTGCTAGGGATCATGTTGTAATTAGTGATCCTAAGACTGGAAAGTGGTATTTGCTTTTGAGTATTTATTTGGATTTTATTGTTTTTGATGAAGAGATCAACTATAAAGTTATTTAAGAATTTTTATTTTAAAGTTCTTTTTTTTATGATATAATTGTTCTCAGAAGATAGGTGATTTTATGATATATATATTTGGAACTGTTTTACTTTTGTTAGTGATTGTTGCTGGTTATTTATTTTTTAAGTATTCTAAACTTAAGGATATTAATAGATCTATATGTATTGCTGAGGAGAATATTAGTGATGTTCTTGATAAGAAGCTAAATCTTGTGAATGAGCTTCTTAAGGATATTAATAATAAGAAGATTAAGGATAAGTTTGAGTATAGTGATGATTTTTCTATTTATGAGAAGGAAAATGCTTTGTTTAATGTTAGTTTTGATATAAATAAGTATGTTAAGGAAAAGAAACTTTCTAAGTTTAGGGATAAGATAAAGGAACTTAATGTTCTTGAAGAGGATCTTGATGGACTTAAGGATTATTATAATGCTAATGTTCTTAATTATAATGAGATATTTCTTAAGGGTTATTTAAATAAGTTGTTTAGGGTTCTTAAGTTTGGTGATCGTAAGTCTTTTAAGGTTAGGAAGCTTGAGGAGTATGAGATATTTAAAAATTAGTCTAGTTTGAAGTTAACTGGACTAATTTTTTTTGATATTAAAAAGTTGTTTGTTTTTGAGAATGGTTTACTACCAAAGAAGCCATTTCTTGCTGAAAATGGTGATGGGTGGGTTGATTCTATTATGTAATGGTTTTTGTTTGTTATATAGGCTTTTTTACTTCTTGCATATGCTCCCCATAGTATGAATACTACTGGTATTGGTTTTTCGTTTATTTTTTTTATTACTTCGTCTGTGAATCTTTCCCAACCTAGTGTTTTGTGTGATAATGGTTTATCTTTTTCTACTGTTAGTAATGAGTTTAGAAGAAGTACTCCTTCTTGTGCCCATTTTACTAGTGATCCTGATTGAGGTTCTTTATATCCTAGATCGTTTTCTAGTTCTTTGAATATATTTTTTAGTGATGGTGGTTTTCTTATTCCATCTTTTACTGAGAATGATAGGCCTTCGGCTTCTCCTTCGCCATGATAGGGATCTTGTCCTAGAATTACTACTTTTATATCATCATAATCTGTTAGACGCATTGCTCTAAAGACTTCGTGTTTTTTTGGATATATTGTTTTTGTTTGATATTCTTTTTGTAGTGTTTTTAATAGAGTTATAAAGTACTCTTTTTTGTATTCGTTTTCTAGTATTTTGTCCCATTTTTCTGTTATCATTTTATTACCTCCATATGAATTATATCATTTTTTTGATAGAAAAAATAGGAGTTATTCCTATTTGTGATATGTTTCATTATTTAATATTTTAAAACTTCTGTAGAGTTGTTCTAGTAAGATTATTCTGAATAGTCCATGTGGAAATGTTAGGGTAGAGAATGATATTTTTTTGTTTATTTGATCTTTTAGTTTTTTATCAAAACCATTTGATGATCCTATTAGGAAGGTTATGTTGCTGTTATATGTTAGTTCTTTGTTTATGAGGTTTGCTAGTTCTTCTGATGTATATGTTGTTCCTTTTGGATCTAGTAATATTAGGTTATCTTTTTCTGATATGTGTTTTTTTATTTGTTCATATTCTTTTTGTAGTGCTTGTTTGGGTATTTGATCGTTTTCATCTTTTAGTTCTATTATTTCTAGTTTTGTGTATTTTGATAGTCTTTTTTTGTAATCTTGGATTGCTTCTTGGATGTACTTTTCTTTTATTTTTCCTAGACAAATTATTTTTATCATACTTACCTCATAGTATTATTTCTTTTTTTTCTGTTTGACTGCATATTATTATGTGTTCTGGTTTGTTATTTAGTTTGTTTATTGTATTTGTTACTTTTTGTTTTACTATGTCTTTGTCGTTGTTTTCTTCGCTTAGATGGGCTAGACATATGTATTTTGTTTTGTTTCCTATTAGTTTTGTTAGGTATCTACATGTATCTTCGTTTGATATGTGTCCTTTGTCACTTCTTATTCTTTGTTTTAGATAGAATGGATAAGAACCGTTCATTAGCATTTCTTCTTCGTAGTTGCTTTCTATTATATATATTGTTTTGTTTGGATATTTTTTTAGTAGTTTTTCTTTTATATATCCTGTGTCTGTTATATATATTAGTTCGTTTTCTGCTTCTTTTAGATATACTCCTAGACAGGGTGTGTCGTGTGATAGTTCAAATAGGTTTATTGTTAGGCTTTCCTCTTCGTATGTTTGTTCGTGTGTTATTAGATGTGTTTGTTCTATTTTTTCTTCTAGATTGTTCTCTAGGGTATATATTATTGGATTTTGTTTTTTTAATAGTGATTTTATTCCTTTGATGTGATCTATGTGGGTATGGGTTATTATGAGGATATCTATTTTAGGCATACTTCTTTCTAGTCTTTTTTCTAGGTTTGATAGGGGCAATCCAACGTCTATTAAGATGTTTTTTGTGTTTGTTTCTATTAGTGTTGAATTGCCTTTTGATCCACTTGCTAAGATTGTTATTATCATGTTAGTAAAGTGCCATTGGATCGTATAGTGTGCCATTTTTTGTTAATTGGTAATGTAAATGACAACCGAATGAGTATCCTGTGTTACCCATTGCTCCGATTCTTTGTCCTTTTTTGACTGTTTGTCCTACTGAAACGTATATACTATTTAGATGGGCATAGGTTGTTACTATTCCTTTGCCGTGATTTATTTCTATTTCGTTACCAAATCCTGAACCCCATCCGGCATATATTACTGTTCCTGAATTTGCTGCATATATTGGTGAACCACATCCTAGTCCTGCGATATCTATTCCGTCGTGTGATCTTGCTGTGCTTTCTCCAATATCACTACGGAGTACATATCCAAAGTGCTCTGTTATGGTGTAATTACTTACTGTTGGCCAAGCCCAATCGACACTGCTTCCTGTTTTTACTATTTTGTTTATTGGTTCTTTTAAGACTTCACTTGAAATGATTAGGGCTTCTGTTATTTTTCCGTTTTGTTTTTCTATTTTTCTTGTTATTTTACTTTCACCTTTTTTTCCACTTTGGATTATTTCATAGTGTCCTGGCATTAGGTTTTCGTCTGTTTTTTCTATTGTTTTATATCTGATGGATTCTTTTTTTACTGAATGTGTTTCTTCTACTATTGTAATTCTTGGATTGATATAACTTATTACTACTTCTTGTCCTTTGTAAAGAAGGGCATTTTCATCTGATATGTCTTGGTTTGCTATTAGGAATTCTTCTGTTGACATTTTGTTTTTGTTTGAGATTGATTTAACACTGTCTCCTTCTTTTACTGTGTATGTTTTGTTTTTTTCATTTGTACCGAATAGTAGGTATTTTGCGAGTTCTTGTCTTGTTTGGTATATTTTTTGGTTTGCAGGTATTCTTCCTTTTTTGATTGATATTTGTTCTTTTACATAGACGTTTTCTATGGTTTCTCCTAGGGCTGTTTGATCTTTTTTTATTTCATTTAGGTAGTTTTCGTATTCTTTTTCATCTACGAATGAGTTTACTACGTCGTTTATTGCTTCTTTTAGGATACTTTCATCTAGTATATAGAGATATTCTTTTATTTTTTGTGTATTTACTGTTCCTTTTTGATCTTTTTCTGATTCTTTTAGATCTGTTATTGTTATTGTGTATCCATTTATTGTGAAGTCCTCTTGGTTTGCTATTTTGTTATAGATACTCTCTACGTTTTCTGTGTTTTGATTATATGTTGTTTCTTTTGTTATTTTTAGTCCTTGTGGTATATATACGTTATCTACGTTGTATTTTTCTTTTAAGGCTTCTTGTTGTTTGTTTACGTATTTTTCTAGTTCGTCTTTGCTTTCTATTATCCCTAGAGATGTTCCGTTTAGATAAACTCTATATACGTTTTGGGCTTCATAGTAAACGTATGAAGTGCTTTCTAGTATGATTGTTATTATGCTTATTGCTAGTGCTAGAATTGTTAGGAAGATTATTTTTGTTTTATTCAACTGGTTTCACCTCTTTTTTCTTCATTTCTATAATTCATGAATGATAGGGTATTTTTTTTGAATAGGACTTCTGCTGTTCCTATTTTACCACTTCTGTTTTTTCTTACTATTATTTCTGTTTTACTCATGTTGTCGTCTATTTTTGAGTTTTCGTTGTAATAGTCATCTCTATAAATAAATGCAACTATATCGGCATCTTGTTCGATTGAGCCGGATTCTCTTAGATCGCTTAGTACTGGTCTTTTGTTTTCTCTTAGTTCTGGTGTTCTTGATAATTGTGCTAGGGTTACTACTGGGATTTGTAGTTCTAGAGCTAGTGTTTTTAATGCTCTTGAGATTTCTGATACTTCTTGTTGTCTGTTTCCAGCGTATTTTCCCATGCTTCCTATTAGTGTTAAGTAGTCTATTAGGATTATTCCTAGGTTTTCATCTTGGCTTGCTATTCTTCTTGCTTTTGCTTTTATATCTCCGATTGTTACTCCTGGGGAATCATCTATATAGATATTTGTTTCAGATAATTGACTTACTGCTTCGTTTACTCTTTGCCAGTCTTTGCTATCTAATGAACCGTTTTGTAGTTTTTTTGCATCTACTTGTCCAAGTGATGATATCATACGTGATATTAATTGTTCAGCACGCATTTCTAGTGTAAATATTATTACTGATTTTTTTGATTTTAATGCTATGTTTGTTGCTATATTTAGTGCTAGGGCTGTTTTTCCCATAGCTGGACGTGCTGCTAGAATTACTAGTTCGTTTTTATGAAATCCGTCTGTTAGGTTATCTAAATCATAGAATCCTGATGGAAGTCCACTTATTTTTCCTTTGTTGTTTGCTAGTTTTTCTAGGTTTTCTTGAAATTCTGCTAGTACTTCGGGCATTTGTTTTATGTCGCTTGATTTTCTATTTTTTACAACATTTAAAATTTTACTTTCTGCTTTGTCTAGGGTTTCATTTATGGAAAATTCGTTGGTGTATCCTAGAGTTGCTATTTCTGTTGCTTCTTCTATTAGGTTTCTTAGGATGCTTTTGTCTTCGACTATTTTTATATAATGATCTATATTTGCTGCAGTAGGGGTGTTATCTAGAATTTCTGATAGGTATTCTACACCACCAATTTCATTTAGTGTGTTTTCATCTTTTAGTTCTGTTGTTAGAGTAGTTATATCTACTGCTACTTTTTTGTTTTGGAGATTTTTTAATGCGTTGAATATTTTTGCATGTTTATCTAAAAAGAAACTTTCGTTTGTTAAGGTTTCTACGGCTTTTTCTAAGGCATATTTTGAAAGTAGCATTGCTCCTAGTACGGATTGTTCTGCTTCTATGTTATTTGGTATTTCTTTTTTCAAATTATGCACCTACTTTTTTACTTCTACTTTTATTTTTGCTATTATATCTTTATATAAGTGTATTTCTACCTCGTGAAAACCTAATGATGTTATTTGGTTTTTTATTAATATTTGTTTTTTGTCTATTTTATATTTTTCATCTAGTTTATCTTTTATTTGTTTTGCTGATATGCTTCCAAATACTTTATCATTTTGTCCTGTTTTTACTTGAAATGAGATTTTTTCTTGTTCTAGTTTTTGTTTTAATTCTTGGGCTTCTTTTTTATGTTGTTCATCTAGTTCTTGGGCTTTTTTGTTATCTCTATCTAATATTCTTAGGCTTTCTTTTGTTTCTTTTATTGCATATCCATTTTTTATTAAGAAATTTTTTGCATATCCATCTTTAACTTCTTTTATTTCTCCTTTTTTGCCTTGGTTTTTTAGATCCTTTATAAATATTACTTTCATGTTAGCCTCCTTATTTTATTTTTTGATATATTTGTTCTTCAATTTTTTTTATGGTTGTGTTTTCTATTATTGCTGCAGCTTCGGTTTTGTTTCCTCCGCCTCCGAATTCTTCCATTAGTTTTCCTGCATCTATTTTTTTGATCGATCTAGTGCTTATTCCTACTTTGTTTTTTTCTAGGTATCCTATTGCAAATGATGTTTTTATTCCTTTGAATTGTAGGAGTAAATCTGCTGTTTTTGCTAGTTCTTGTCTTGTATATATTTTTCCTTTTTGTCCTGTTGCTAGGGCTATTTCTCCATCTATTTTTGTATTCCCTACCATTTTTGATCTATTTACGTATTCTTCTAGGTCTTGTTTTAAAAAGCTTTGAGCTTCGTTTACGTCTGCTCCTTTTGTTGATAGATAGTAACAATAATAAAATGCTTTTCTTGTCATTTTGTACATGAAGTTGTTTGTATCTAGTGCTATTCCTCCGAGCATTAATGTTGCGTATTGTTTTGGTACTTTTATTCTGAATTTATTTAATAAATTTGCTACTATTTCGCAGGTAGAAGTTGATTTTTCGTCTATATATAATTTTTTTGATTTTAGTGTTTCTTGGCTTTTTGTGTGATGATCTATTACTGTTACTTCTTTAAAATTTTCTAGGAGATTTTCGCAACATATTAGTTTTGGTTTATTGGTATCTAGTATATAGAGAATAGATTTTTTTGTGATTAATCCTTTTGCCTTTTTTGATGTTATTATATTTATTTTTGATTTTACGGAATTTAGTGCTTGTTTGGTTGCGGGTTCTATTTCTTTATCGTCTATTATTAGATAAGTTTTGTTTTTATATTTTTTTGATATTAATGAAAATCCTACCATAGATGCAAAGGCATCTAGATCTATTTCTTTGTGTGCTGTTAAGAATACTTCTTTGGAGTGAAACATTTCTTTTGATATTTGTTTTTTTAATTCTTTTAGTCCCATAGTACTCCTCCCTTGTTTCTTTAAATATTATATCAAAAAAATAGGGATATGTCATTTTTTTTGGATAAGAAAAAAAATAAACAAAATTGTTTATTTTACGAATGGTAATAGACCAATTACACGTGCTTTTTTGATTTCTCCTGCTATATATCTTTGATGTTTAGCGCATGCTCCTGTTACACGTCTTGGAAGAATTTTTCCTCTTTCATTTATATATTTTTTTAGGATATCAACGTCTTTATAGTTGATTTCTTTTCCTTCACACATGTAACATCTTTTTTTTCTTTTTTTATAGAATTCTGCCATGTTTTTTCCTCCTTATAGATTAGAATGGCAAGTCGTTTTCTTCAATTTTTATTTCTGATCCGAAGTCTTTAAATGGATCTTCTGGAATAGATCTTGCTTTGTTATTTGTTTGTTGTTTGTCAAAATTATACGGATTAACGTTTTCCTGTTGTGTTTCTATACCATATGGATTTGCGTTAATGTTTTGTTCTCTTTGTTCTCTTGATGCTTTTGTATCTAAAAATTGAACATTATCTGCTACTACTTCTGTTACATATCGTTTTTGACCGTTTTGATCATCATAACTTCTTGTTTGAATACGTCCGTCTATAGCAACTTGACTGCCTTGATTTATATAATTTTTACAGTTTTCTGCTTGCTTTCTCCAAACAACTATGTTAATGAAATCTGTTTCTCTTTCTCCGTTTTGTCCAGCAAAGTTTCTGTTTACTGCTAGAGAGAATGTTGCAACTGGTATGTTTGAAGATGTATATCTTAATTCTGGATCTCTTACTAATCTTCCTATTAAAAATACTTTATTCATTTTTTACCTCTTAATTTTCCATTTTTGTTACTAATGCACGGATAACTGTGTCACTAATGTTAACTATACGATTGAATTCGCTGATTGCTTCTCTTGGAGCTTCAACTGTTAAAAGATAATAGTAACCTGTTTTATGTTTTTTGATTTCATAAGCTAGATCTCTTTGTCCCATTTCTTTTTCTTCAAGTATGTTAGCATTGTTATCTGTTAGTACTTTTTTCATATCTTCGTATGCTTTTTTGATTGATGCTTCTTCTAGTGTTGGTTTTACGATGAACATTATTTCGTACTTTTTCATACTTTTACACCTCCTTTTGGTCTTATGGCTTCTTATGAAGCAAGGAGTAATTTAATACTCGTTTTGTATTATAACAATAAATTTTGTTTTTGTCTAGTTTTTGTTTTGTTTTTCCCATAGTTTTCTTATATATTTTAAGGATAGGGTAGATAAGGCAAAACCTATTACTGGTACTAATGAACTTAGAAAAATACTACTTGTACTTTTTATTATATATGAATATATTAGTACTATTATGTAGGTTAATATACATATAAAAGTTCTTATTGTTTTACTTGTTCCCTAGTTTTTATCTAATTATACTCGTTTGTTTCTTTGTTTTATTTTTTCTATTTCTTCGTTCATAATTATCTCTTAATTGTTTAATTTTATATTTTTAAATTCTTCTCCTAAAACATCTTTTATTTGTTTTAGGTGTCCTGGATTATCTTTGTTTAATAAGTAGTTTTGGATTAGTCCATAGCTTGGATATTCGTTTCCTTCGATTACTACTGGACCTTTTTCTGTTATTGCTACATCCCAACCTATATATCTTATTTCTGGGATTAGTAGGGCTGCTTGTTTTACCATTTCATATGATTCTTTTACGTATGGTATTTTTTTTATGGTGTTAAAATCAAATCCTGTTAGTGGATGGGTGTCGAATATTTTTCCGGCATCGTCTACAAATTTACAGGCTGGGGTGCCGTCTTCATTTAGTCTCATATATGCATCCCAACATTGAATAGCAGGGTTTTCGTCTAGGCTTATTCTAAATGAGTTTGCTAGGACATGAGCCTTTCCATCTTTATATAGGGTTATTATTCTAAATGTGTTTACTGCATTTGGATTTATTTTATTTACTTCTTTGTTTTGGATTATTTCATCTTCTAGGAGATATTGTTTGTTTTGGATTAGTTTATTTTTGAATTCTTTTAGATCTGTTATGTCTTTGACTGTTATTTTTTCTATGTTATGTCCTCCGAAGTCTGTGTTTGGTTTTGCAAAAACGTGTTTTTTTCCTTTGATGAATTTTTTTATATCTTCTTCGGAAGAGGTTCTTATATCTATAAAATCTCTTTTTATATAGTCTTTAAATATTTGGTTAAAGATTAGTTTATCTTTTGTTACTATTCTATATTCTCTTGGGTTTAGGTATGCTAAGATGTTGAAGAAGTTTCTTGATGTTACGAAGTCTTCTTTTTGTTTTGTTGTTAGATTTATATAATCACTTTTGAAGTAGTCTGTGTATCCTATTTTATATTTTAAGAAGTTTTTAAACATATCTCTTTTTACGTATCCTGGAGTTTTGTTATTTTTTTCTGCTATATATTTTGCTAATTGATCCATTCTTTTGAAGTTTATTTCTTTTATTTTTTCTATCATTATTTTTGTACTTTTCATAATCTTCTCCTTTATTTAGTTTTATTATAACCTTGTTGTTTTAGTATTGTCAATAATGAATAAAGCAAGTATTTCTACTTGCTTTGTACTCTTTTTACTGTACAATCTATTGTTTTTGAAGTTAGTTTTAATGTACTTGTTGTACTTTGATTTTTTGATGTTATTTTGGCTTTTCCTGAACCTGTATTTGGTTTATCTGATTTTGTTGTTGTTCTTTTAGTTTTCCATACATAACCTTGTCCGTCTACCATTGTTGTATTTGTAAAGAAGTGAGTATCATCATAGTATGAACATTCTTTATTTGTTGTTCCTACATAATTAGCTGGGTTATGATCTTTTACTGTTTCTTTACATGATGAATTGTTTTTGTTTCTATATGAGATGCTTCCTTTATGACCAGATATGTAAGATGAACCTCCTGCTCCGGAAGAGTGGCAAAGTCCTGATTCAGCTTCAGTAAAGTGTGCGACACCACCACCACCTCCGCCGTAGTAGCCGCCTCCGCCTCCGCCTCCAGCTTCATTTTTTGAACCATTTCCGCCGATTCCGAAGGACCCATTGCTTCCCTTTGATTCTGAGTCACATTCTTTTGAATTTTTTATACATTTATTTGCAAGACCTCCTGATGTTTGAGAGCCACCTGAGACAAATGCAAATTCTTGATTGTATCCCGTTACATTTGTTGTTTTTCCATAATTTTCAAGAATGTGAATGTTGCTTCTACTAAGTCCTGTTATAAATTTTTGTGAACCTGGATAGCCCATTAGGCCTCCTCCAGAACCTCCTATTCCTAGGACTTTTTGTTCTGTTCCTGAAGTTGAATAATAATACTGAGTTCCGCCACCTCCTGCTGCTACCATTATTCTAGATTGTAAGCTTTTTTTATCGTTCCAGTTATTTCCTTTTATTAATCTTACATCTGTTGCTCCTCCTCCAGATGATGAGTTATGGTATCCTGTAAGGTTATTAGAATTTTTTGGATATTTTATTATTCCTTGTGCAGTACTTCCAGCATTAAAGGATTCACTATTAAAAGTTCCTTCATTTGTTGCGTTTTTACCTGTATAAATATATAGGTCTTCCCCTTCGGACAAATTAATTGTTCCTTTTGCATATGCTCCTTTTCCTACGTATGGTTGTGTTATTGTATCGGAATAGTTTCCTGCTGCTCCCCAAAGCTCTATTGTATAGTCTCCTGTTACAGGGACTTGGAATTTTTGTGCCTTTTCTTCATAATCGAAATTGTATTCTATTTTAGTTGTTATGTTTAGTTCTATATCAATGCTTCCATTTTTTAGATTTAATTGTTTGTTATTTTGATAAAAGGATAATCTGTATTTTTGTGTTTTTTGTCCTTCTATTTTGTTATCAATAAGTGTAATAGGAGTATTTTTATTTATATCACCTGTTTTTATATTTTTGTTTGCTGTGTTATTTATTAACTTATAAGATACTTGTCCATCTTGTGCAGTTGTTTTTAGTTTTAGTTCTCCTTTTGTTATTACTGTTTGATTGTCATGTTTTGGAGGTTTTATTGTTATATCTATGTAGTTATCGCCATGATAATAGTTTATTTCTACATTTCCTTTGATTTTGTTTTCAGATAAATTTGATATTTGTTGCTTACAAGGTACTTGGGGTGTTTTTGAAACTCTACAATTATCATTCCAATCAACTTTTTCTCCTCCACATATTAAACAAACGTTGTAATTGTATTTATTTGTTTCTTGATTTCTTGTTATTGCTACGTAACTTTCGTCCATACAATTGTTTTTGTTTTTGTCTAGGAATTCTTTTGATATGTAGTTTTGTGATGCTAGTTCTTTTAGTGATACGTAGTCATTTAGATATGGGCTTATACTTGTTGGTATTCTTGATCTGTTGTTTGTGTAAAAGTCTTTTCCTGCGAGTAGTAGTTCATCTTTTAGTGAGTCGTTATATTTATCTTTTGCTTTTTCTGTGTATTTAGTTATGTTTGGTATTATTAAGAGTGCTAGTAGGGCTAGTATTACTATTACTACTAGGACTTCGACTAGGGTGAATGCTTTTGTTTTTTTCATAATTAACTTCTCCTTATTATTTTAGTTAATTTGATTATAACATAGTTTTTTGTTTAAAAAAAGAACTTTTCAGTTCTATAGGTTAAATCTAAAATGGCATATATCTCCGTCTTGCATTAGATAATCTTTTCCTTCTAGTCTTAGTTTTCCTAGTTCTTTTACTTTTTGTTCTGTTCCTGCTTCTAACATGTCTTTGTATGCTATTACTTCTGCTTTGATGAAGCCTTTTTCAAAGTCTGTGTGTATTATTCCTGCACATTCTTTTGCATTCATTCCGTCTTTGTAAGTCCATGCTCTTACTTCTTGTGGTCCTGCTGTAAAGTATGTTTTTAGTCCTAGTAGGGAATAGGTTGTTTCTACTAGTTTATCTAGTCCACTTTTTTCTATTCCTAGTTCTTTTAGCATTTCGTTTTTATCGTCTTCTTCTAGTTCTGCTAGTTCTGATTCTATTTTTGCTGATACTTTGATTACTTTTGAATTTTCTTTTGATGCATATTCTTCTAGTGTTTTTACGTATTCATTGTTATTATTTATTTCATCTTCACTTACGTTTGCTAGGTATATATGTGGTTTTAGTGTTAGTAGATTGAATGATTTTAATGAGAATAGTTCTTCTTCATCGTATTTTATTAATCTTAATGGAATGTTTTTTTCTAGTGCTTCTTTTGATTTTTCTAGTGCTGTTAGTTCGATTAGTGTTTCTTTATCTTTTGTTGTCTGGGCTTTTTTCTTTATTTTATCTATTCTATTAGAGATTATTTCTAGATCTGCTAGGGCTAATTCTAAGTTTATTATTTCTACGTCTCTTATTGGATCTACGTTTCCTTCGACGTGAGTTATTTCTTTGTTATCAAAACATCTTACTACTTCACATATTGCATCGACTTCTCTTATGTGTGATAGGAATTTGTTTCCTAGGCCTTCGCCTTCGGATGCTCCTTTTACGATTCCTGCGATATCTACAAATTCAAAACTTGCTGGTTTTATTTCTTTTGGATTATACATTTGGGCTAGTTTTGTTAGTCTTTCATCTGGAACGTTTACTATTCCTATGTTTGGATCTATTGTTGCGAATGGATAATTTGCTATTAATATATCTTTTTTTGTTATTGCATTAAAGAGTGTTGATTTTCCTACGTTTGGGAGTCCTACTATTCCTGCTTTTAAACTCATGTTTTTTCCTCCTTGTTATAATACTGGGTATGCTCCTGGTCCTAATGGTAATCCTATTAGATACCACAACAGAATGATTGCTATCCATGCTACTGAAAGTGCTATTAGATATGGCGTCATGTATTTTAATCCGTCTCTTACTCCGTATACTTTGTTTTCTTCTTTGTTATAGATGTTTAGGTATCCTATATATACTACAAAATATGCTAGGAGTGGTGTTACTCCGTTGGTCATTGATTCTGCTGCTCTAAAGATGAACTGTGAGTACTGTGGAGACATATTTAGTTGCATCATAGCTGGTACTAGAATAGGGGATATTATTATCCACTTTGTCATTGTACTTGGTACGAATAGATTTGATATTGCTATTACTATGATTGCTACTATTATTAGTAATGTTCCTGATAATGGAATTGATTTTAGTATATTAGATAGGAATACTACTATTATGGTTCCTATGTTTGTTTCTTTAAATATTGCTATGAATTGTGAGGCAAAGAATATCATTACTAGTAGTATTCCTAGGGTACTTAGTTTGTTTGTTAATTTTTTCATTAGTTCTTTGTCATTTTTTATTGATTTTGCCCCGATTGCATATGCTATTCCTGTTACTATTAGGAATAGTGCTAGCATATATGTAAATCCTGATTCTAGATATGAATTTGCTCCGAATAATTGATATGCATATGATTTTTCTGTACTATCTAGTAGGGCTCCTGAGAATGGTAGTCCTGGTACTATCATATATGCGAATATTGCTGTTATGATTAGTGCTGTTACTAGGGCATATTTTAGTCCTTTTTTCTCTTGTTCTTCAGATTTTATTTTCTTTTGTTCTTCATATTGTAAGTCTAAGTATTCTATTTCTTTTGTTTGATCTAGATCGTCTTTTTTCTTGTGAACGTATCTTCCTACTTTTTTTACTATATATTTTTCTGTTATGATTGTTCCTACTATAGATATTACTATACATGAGAAGATCATTATATAGAGATTTGATGTCATTCTTACATAGAATGTTTCATCTATTAGATGTGCAGCACTTATTGTATATGGTATTAATGACATGTCTGTACTTCCTACGAAGAAACTTACACTGTAACCGAATGCTACTCCAGCGAATGCTGTCATTATACCTGCCAGTGGATTTCTTCCGTTAAATAGAAATAGAAGGGCTCCTAGTGGTATTAGTACTGCGTATCCTACTTCGTTTACTATACTTGAGAATACTGCTAATAGGAATAGAAGAAATGTTATTATTTTTGGATTTATTTTCGCGAGTTTTCTTTTTAGGAATACTTGGATTAGTCCTGTTTCTTCTGCTACTGCTATTCCCATTAGTGTTATTATTAGTGTACTTACTGTTGTGAAACTTATGAAATTTGTAGATGCGTTACTTATTATTGATTTTATTCCATCGTATGATAACATGTTTTTTACTGTTACTATTGTTTGTTCTAGTTCGTTTGTATCTTGATTGATACTATCATATGATGCTGATATGTTAAATATTGAAAGGATTGCACTTAATAGTATTGTTGCTAATATGAGTATGATAAAACTTGTTACTGGATGTAATTTTAGTTTTTTGTTTTTTTTCTTTTTTGCCATATCTTTACTCCTCAATTATTTTTTTTAATTTTTTATTAAATTCTATTCTTGGAATCATTACTAATCTACCACAATTTAAACATTTTAGTTTTATATCTGCGCCTAGTCGTGTTATTTCCCATAGATTGGTTCCACAGGGGTGTTGTTTTTTCATTATTACTTTTGTTCCTATTGTGTAATTTTTATCCATTTTTTACCTCTATTATATTGAATGGTACAGATATATTTTCTTTGTCATATTCTTCTTTTATTATCCTATTTATTTGTCTTCTTGCACTAAACTGGCTATCTGTTTCTACCGGGATAAATAGTCTATAGCTTATGCTTGAATCTTTGAATTCTTGAAGACCCCATAGTTCTATGTTTCCTTTTAGGGTTGTTAGATCTTTTTCTATTCTTTTGATTATTTTTTCTATTACTTTGTCTGTTTGTTTTTGTGTTATTTCATATGGAAGAGGGAGATCTATTATTAGATTTGGACTTGCTTTTGAGTAGTTTATTACTTCGTTTATGTTTCTGTTTGCTAGGATTTTTACTGTGTTTTCGAAACTTTTTATTTTTGTACTTTTTAGTCCTAAATCTATTACTCTTCCTGTAAAACCATTTATTTGGACTAGGTCTCCTATATCGAATTGATCTTCAAAAACTATTGATATTCCTGATAGGACGTCTTCCATTACGTCTTTTAGAGCTAAGCTTAGTATTACTGATGCTATTCCTAGTCCTGCTGCGATGGATGTTACATTTACTCCTAATGTATTTAGGCCTGCTACTGCTACTAGAATTATTACTGCGTATTTTACTATGTTTTCTACTAATTTTTGCATTGTTTTTTGGCGTTTTTTCTTTAGTCTTTTTGTGTTTCTTGAAATTAATCCTTTTATTAACTGATATATTATATATCCTAGCAATATGTAGATTAGTACTAAGTGTATGTCTTTTGCTACTATGAATTTAAAGAAATCATTTAACATTTTTATCACCTATTTATTAAAGTTTATTATTTCTAATATTCTGTTTAAATCATTTGTATTTTCGTAGTTTATTTCTATTTTTCTTGGTTTTATCGTTACTTTTGTTCCTAGGTAGTTTTCTAGTTCTCTTTCTAGGGTTTCGTATTCTTTTTGATTTGTTTTTCTTTGTTGATATTCTTTTTTTGTGTATTCTTTTTGTCTTGTTGTTTCTTCGATTTGTCTGACGTTTAGATTTTCGTTTATTATTTTATTTGCAAGCTCTATTATTTTTGTTTGATCTTCTAGTTTTGATAGAGTTCTTGCATGACTTTGTGTAAGTTTCCCTTGTTTTACAAGATCTTTTACTGGTTGTGGTAAGTTTAGTAATCCTAGTAAGTTTGTTATATAGCTACGGCTTTTTCCCACTTTTTTTGCTACTTGTTCTTGTGTTAGATTTAGGTTTTTCATTAATGATTCGTAAGCCATGGCTTCTTCGATTGAGTTTAGGTTTTCTCTTTGCAGGTTTTCTAGTACTGCTATTTCCATCATTTGTTCATCTGTGAAGTTTCTTATTATACATGGAATTGTTTCTTTTCCTGCTAATTTCGATGCTCTAAATCTTCTTTCTCCAGCGACTATTTCGTAGTCTTTTATGCTTTTCTTTACTATTATTGGTTGAATTACTCCGTGTTCTTTTATTGATTCTGCTAGTTCTTTTAGTGCATCTTCATTGAATGTTTTTCTTGGTTGATATGGATTTACTCTTAGTTTTGATAATGGTATTTCTTTTATTTCTTCTTCATCTACTGTTTCCATTATTTTTTCTTCCATTTTATTGTAATTTATGTCTTCTATGTTGAATAGTTCTTCTAGTCCTCTTCCTAGGGCTCTTCTTTTAGTTTGTTCCATTTCCTTTGATCACCTCTTTGGCTAAATTTAGATATGCTTCTGATCCTCTTGATTTTGGATCATATGCTACTATTGGTTTTCCATGTGATGGTGCTTCTGTTAATCTGATTAATCTTGGTATTATTGTGTTATATACTTTGTCTTTAAAGTAACTTCTTATTTCTTCTACTACTTCTAAACCTAGATTTGTTCTTGCATCTAACATTGTTAATAATACTCCTTCTATTGTTAGATTTGGATTTAGATTTGCTTGTGTGTACATAATAGCTTTTAATAGTTGTGTTATTCCTTCTAATGCAAAAAATTCACATTGTACTGGAATAATTACTGAATCTGAGGCTGTTAAGGCATTTGTTGTTATTATTCCTAGTGCTGGTGGACAGTCTATTATTATGTAATCGTAATTGTTTTTTATTTTATTTATGTGTTCTTTTAATCTTTCTGATTTTGATACTGATTCTAGTGTTTCTGTTTGGTCTAGTTCAATATCTATTCCTGCTAAATTTATATTTGCTGGAAGAACATATAAGTTTTTATATTTTGTTTTTATTATTGCTTCTTCGATTGTTGATGTTCCATTAAAGACGTTATAAATACTTTTTTCTATGTCTCCTTTGTTTAATCCTATTCCTGTTGTTGCATTACATTGTGGATCTAAATCTATTAATAGTATTTTTTTTCCTAGCAAAGCTAGTGATGCCGATAAGTTTATACTTGTTGTTGTTTTTCCTACTCCGCCTTTTTGATTTATTAATGATATTACTTTTCCCATTTGTTACCACCTATTCCTTTTTGCTATTACTATTTTATCAAAATTTTTTTGTTTTTTAAAGGGCTTTTTTGTAATTTAAAAAAGCTCTTTGTGAGCTTTAGTTCTTTTTGTCTATTTCTATTACTATTTGGTATTTGTCTGGATGATCATATTCTTGTGCATTTACTTTGAAACCAAATTTTTCTGTGTTTTGAATTGCTTGTCTAAAGTTATTTATTGCAAATCTTAAATCATAGATGTTACCAAAGTTTCTTGGTTCTTTTTGTTGTTGGTTGTTATTTCCTATTACTGTTTGATTATTTTCTTGTTCTGGTTCTTCTTTTACTCTGAGTCTATCAAATATATTTTCTTTATGTTCTATTGGTTCTTGTTGTTTATTAATTTCTGGTTCTTGTTGTTTTTCTTGGACTTTATTTAGGTTATTCGGCATAGGTGCTTCCATAATATTTGGTACTTGATTTATATGTGGTACTTCTACTGCTTGAGGATTATTTGGCATTGGATTTATGCTCCCTTCTTGCATGTTTGGTACTACTTTTTCTTCTGGTATTTTTCCTGTTCTTCTCATTATTTCTTCATCTAGAGCTTTTACTGTTAGTTTTTCGTTTATTATTTTGTGTAATAGTTCTTTTTGAGTATTTAGATCTAGTCCTAGCAAGCTTCTTGCGTGTCTTTCTGATATTTGTGAGTTTAGTAGGGCAGTCTGTACTTCTTCATCTAGTGTTAATAATCTTAGTTTGTTTGCTATTGTTGATTGTGATTTCCCTAGATTTTGTGCTAATTCATCTTGTGTAATATTATCCAATTTTAGAATTGTTTGGTATGTTTTAGCTTCTTCGATTGGAGTAAGGTTGCTTCTTTGAAGGTTTTCTAGCAAAGCAACTTTTGCTGCTTCTTTATCATCTATATCTCTTACTAGGGCAGGTATTGTAGTCTTTCCTGCTAATTGCGATGCTCTGAATCTTCTTTCTCCGGCGATTATTTCGTATTTGTCACCAACTTTTCTTACTATAATTGGTTGAATTACTCCGTGTTCTTTTATTGATTGTGATAATTCTTTTAGTGCTTCATCATCAAACATTTCTCTTGGTTGAAATCTATTTGGAATTATATCTTGTAAGGATATGTCAAAAATTTCTTTTTCTAAGTTCATATTTATCCCTCTATTCTTTTTATACTTCTTCTATATTATCATTTTACAATAAAAAAAGAAATTTTACAATGGGTTTTTCTTTATTTTTGCAAAATTTCTTGGATATTCTTTTGGAGAGTTTTTTTGTTTTTGTATTTTTATTATTGTTCTTTTACTGTTTTCTATGGGAAGATGAAATTGTTCTTTTTTGATTAGTTTTAAGTTTAATTTTTTTATAGCGTTTTGTGATTCAGTTAGTTCTTCTTCTAGGTTTCCTTTTAGGAATATGTAGTAACCGTTTATTTTTGCTAGATTACATGATAGTTCTAGGAGAATATTTGTTTTTGCTACTGCTCGTGATGTTACTATATCAAATTGTTCTTCTTTATAGTTTTCTATTCTTTCGTGAATTGTTTTTATGTTTGTTAGATTTAGTTCTTTTATTACTTTGTTTAGAAAGTCTATTCTTTTTTGTGATGAGTCTAGGAGTGTTATATCTAGATCTTTATATATTATTTTTAGAACTATTCCTGGAAAACCTGCTCCTGTTCCTATGTCTATTATTTTTTGGTTTGTTAGATTTATTACTTTTGATATTGTTAATGAATCGTAAAAGTGTTTTAGATAGACTTCTTCTTTGTTTGTTATTCTTGTTAGGTTTGTTGTTTTATTTGTTTCTATTAGTAAATTATAGTATTTTTCTAGCATTTGTTCTTGGTCTTGTGTTAATTCTATGTTTAGTTTTTTTAGTTCTTGTCTGAATGTTTCTTTATTCATTTTTACCTCTTTTTAGATATATCATTATGCTTGATATGTCGCTTGGATTTACTCCGCTTATTCTCATTGCTTGTCCTAGAGAGTTTGGTTTTATTTTGTTTAGTTTTTCTCGTGCTTCTAGGGCTAAGTTTGGTATTTTTGAGTAGTCTATGTTTTCTTTTAGTGTGATGTTTTCGTATTCTGCTTGTTTTTTTGCTTCTTCTTTTGATTTTTTTATGTATCCTTCGTATTTTATCATTATTTCTATTTCTTCTTTTACTTCTTGTGTATAGTTTTCTTTTAGGAATGGTTTTAGTTTATCTACTGTTACTTCTGGTCTTTTTAAGAGATCATGTAGGGATATTTTGTCTGTTATTTTGTTTATGTGTTGTTTTTCTAGAACTTGGTTTGTTTCTTGTTTTGGTGTTATTTCTTTATTTAGTTCTTTTAGAAGGTTTTTTATATTTTGTTGTTTTTCTTTATACATATTTTCTTGTTGTTTGTTTAATAGTCCTAGTTCTATTCCGTATTTTGATAGTCTTTGGTCTGCGTTATCATCTCTTAGGAGAAGACGATATTCTGCTCGTGATGTTAGTAATCTATATGGATCTTGTACTCCTTTTGTTATTAGATCATCTATTAGGACTCCTATGTAAGCTTCATCTCTTCTTAGGATTAGTGGTTCTTTGTTTTGTAATTTTTGACTTGCATTTATTGCTGCGATTAGTCCTTGACATGCTGCTTCTTCATAACCACTTGTTCCGTTTATTTGTCCTGCTGTGTATAGATTTTCTATTATTTTTGTTTCGAGTGTTCTTTTTAATGTTCTTGGATCTATGGCATCGTATTCTATGGCATAGGCATATTTTAGTATTTTTGCATTTTCAAGTCCTGGTAAGGATTTTATCATTTGTTCTTGGATGTCTTTGGGCATACTTGTTGAGAATCCTTGGACATATATTGTGTCATATTTTTTTGTTTCTGGTTCTAGAAATAATTGGTGTCTTTCTTTGTTATTAAATCTTACTATTTTATCTTCAATAGAAGGGCAGTAACGAGGCCCTATTCCTTCGGCATAGCCTCCATACATTGCTGATTTTTTTAGGTTTTTGTTTATTATTTCATGTGTTTGTTTTGTGGTGTAGATTAGATAACAACTTTCTTGGTCTTCTGGTTTATACATTATTTTATTTTGGTATGAGAAGGTTAGGGGAGTAGGAGATCCTTTTTCTTCTTGGGTTTTTGTGAAGTCTATGGTATCTCTTTTTATTCTTGGAGGGGTTCCTGTTTTTAGTCTTTTTAATGGAAATCCTAGTTTTTCTAGATCTTTACTTAGATTAAGTTCTGTTTCTTCGCCATGTGGACCTTCTTTTTTCTTTGTGCTTCCTATTAGGATATTTGAGTTTAGATAAGTTCCTGTTGTTAGGATTACTGCTTTTGCAGAGATGTGTTCTTTTTCCCTTGTTATTACTCCTTGTATTTTGTTATTTTTTGTTATTAAGTGTTCTACTAGGGTTTCTTTTATTTCTAGGTTTTCTTGTTGTTTTATAGTTTCTATCATATTTTTTTGATATTCTTCTTTGTCTATTTGTGCACGTAATGCCCAGACTGCTGGACCTTTTCTTGTGTTTAGTTTTTTTATTTGGAGAATGGATTTGTCTGTGTTTTTTGCCATTTCTCCTCCTAGGGCGTCTATTTCTCTTACTACTATTCCTTTGGCTGGGCCCCCTATTGAGGGATTACATGGAGCATCTGCTATGTTGTTTTTGTTTCCTGTTATTAATAATGTTTTGTTATTTAATCTTGCTGATGCAAGAGCTGCTTCGCATCCAGCATGGCCTCCTCCTACTACTATTATGTCATAATTCATTTATACCACCTCTTTTAAATCGTATGTAGTATAGCATATTTTTGTTGTTTTAACAATAGAGAAAAACTAGTTGGATCTGAAAAAAGTAGATTGTTAAAAAGACTAATCTACTTTTTTATGTTAAATGTTATCGTTGGACTGCAGAGCTATTTTTTATTTTTTATATAATTCTTGATATTGTTTGTTGTTTTTTGTTAATTGTTTATGGGTTCCTGAGCCTATAATTGTTCCTTTTTCTAATAGATATATATTATCTGAATCTATTATTGTTGATAGTCTATGTGCTATTGTTATTATTGTGTGATCTTTTGACATATCTTTTATTTGTTCATTTATTTCTTGCTGTGTTATATTATCTAATGCAGAAGTTGCTTCATCAAATAGCAATATTTTGCTTTGTTTTAGCAATGCTCTTGCTATCGCTAATCTTTGTTTTTGTCCTCCTGAAAGGGTTGTTCCTCCTTCTCCTAGAAGAGTGTTATATCCTTGTGGTAAACTTTCTATATAGTCATGAATTTTTGCTTTTTTACATGCTTCTTTCATTTGTTTATCGGTTATTTTTCTATCTATCAATTTTAGATTTTCTTTTATTGTTAGATTGAATATATAAGGGCTTTGTGTAATTATAGATATGTTATTTCTTAATGATTCTTGAGTTAATTCTTTTATATCTATTCCATCTAATGTTATTATTCCTTCATAATTGGTATAACTTTTTGTTAATAAATTAAATATTGTACTTTTGCCACTTCCGCTTTTTCCTACTATTGCGATATTTTCATTTTCTTTTACTTTAAAGGTAATACCTTTTAGGATTTGTTTTTTTATGTAAGAAAACTTTACATTTTTAAATTCTATTATTCCTTTTGCATTTTTGATAGTTTTTAAACCAAATGTTTCTACTGGATATTGTTCTTCATTAAATATTTCTTTTATCCTTTCTTTCGATACTTTATATTTTACTAAATATTCTTTTAGAGATGTGTAACTTAATACTATACCAAATATATCTGTTTTATACATAAATATGATTAGAAATCCTGTTAAAGTTAGGAGGTTTATTTTTACTAAGTAAATACCTAATGCTAGAACTGCAAATGTTATTATTGCTTCCATTATTTCTGTTGTATTATATATTGATATTCTTATATCTGATGATTTAGTTTCTAATTTATTTCTTTTGTTTAATGATTCTCCAACTAAATTAGTAAATTTTTGTGTTATATTGAGCAATTTTATTTCTTTCATTCCTTTTAATATTTCATTTAATATTGTTCCGGTTTTATCTGCTGTTTCCATTATTTCTTTATTTACTTGTTCGTATTTTCCATATGCTATTTTTTCATATAAATACACTATGATAATTCCTATTACGAATACTAATCCTATGTATATATTTAAATAAAAGACATATATTAACATTGCTATTTCCTTTATTATTGAAAATAAACTATACTGTACTATACTAAAACCATTGTTTATAACAATTGGATCTTGTTTTATTCTTTCTTGAAAGAATCCAGATGGTGTTTTATCAAAATTTTTTATTTTCATTTTAAATATTTGTTTTATCATATCTAATCTTATATTATAAAGGATTTTTTCTCTTATTTTCATTGAAAAATGATTACTTAGTTTATTAAATATCACTTTTATAATTGTAATTAGTAATAATGATATAGCAAATATGAATGCTAGTTTTATGTTGAATTTAGTTAAATTTGTTAATAGATTGGCGTTAATTGTTGGGATTATTACATTTATTATTGTTGTTATTATTAATAAAAATGTATATATTGCTATTTGTGGTTTTATTTTTGATATATATTTTCTCATTTCAATTCATAATCCGGTATTAAATCTATTTTTATTGGATTTAATCTTGGTATTTTGATTATTGCTTCGTTTTGTTTTAATCTTTGTAGTTCTTCGATTGTTGCTAGGGGCTCACATCTTGATTCGTTTCCACATACGAGAGATATTTCTCTTAATACTCTTAGATCTTGTGAATATAGGTATATTAAGTTTGTCATATTTATTGCTACTAATCTTATGTCTTCTTTGTTATATTTGTTTTCTATTGTTATTAGACCTTGTATTGTTATTAGATTGTTTATGTTATAATTTTTTGATTTCATTAGTATTTTTGAGTAGTTTTTCATTGTTACTAAGTTGTCAAAGTCTTTTATTATTATGTTTAGTTTATTATCTTTTTGGTTATATATTTCTACTGTTTTTACTATTTGACTTATTAGGACTGGTATTAACACATTAGTTATTTCTTTGTTATTATCATTTATGAATAGTGCTGTTTTTTCTGTTTTTATTTTTGTTATATCGAAGTTTGTTGTTGATATTATATTATTAGTATTATCTTTTGTGATGTAGTCTTTGATTGTTTGATTAAATACTGTTAGGATTGAGTTTTTTGTTTCTTCTGGTGCTACTAGGGTTCCTGATAGGAAGCAGTAGGTTGATCCTAGCTTATCTAGTTCTTCTAGTGTTTTTTTTGTGATTGTTTGTGCTGTTTTGTATATTTCTTTTAATGTTACTTCTTTGTTATTTTCAAGTAGATATAAGACTGTTCCTGTTGCTAAGTCTCTTGCGGATAAGGTCCAAAATGGATCAATTGGTGGTGCTGGTTCTTGGAATAGGATAGTCATTGTTTCTTCTATTATGTTTAAAGCTTCTTCTTTTTTGTTTTCTTTGTATAATTTTTTTGGTAATTCGAATGGATTCCATTTGTGTTTTGTTTGTGGGTTTTCAAATGATAAATCAATTATGTTATACTTTTGTTCTCTTAATAGGGTTTCTGTTGCTTGTTTCATTTCTCCTTTTTGATCATTTATTATGAATGATTCATTGTTTTTTATAATGCTTTTTATGGTTGGAAGTATTATGTTTTGTGTTTTTCCTGATCCAGATGATCCTATTACTATGGTGTTTGCTATATCAATTCCATATGCTTGATCGTTTTCATATATAAGTGGTATTATTCCTCCTTTCTGACTTTGTGTTTGGTTTAGGTTCTTTTTTATGTCTTTTTTAGACATCCAACTTGAATATTTCATGTTTTTTGCTCCTTTCATGTTTTATTATACTGGGTTTTGTTGGATTTATTTAAACAATTGTGGTGTTTTGTGATATAATTGTTTTGGTGATTAAATGTTTTCTAATAAACTTGTTTGTAATATTATTTGTTTTATTGATAAGAATATTGATAGGAGAATTAGTATTAGTGATTTTGAAAGGGAATTTTTTTATAATAGATATTATATTATGAAGCTTTTTAAACGTGAGATGGGTGTTTCTATTACTAATTATGTTAATAATATTAGAATATATAATAGTTTGGAAGAGGTTAGAAATAATAATTTTTCTTTGCTTAAAATTGCTCTTGATAATGGATTTTGTTCTTTGGAGTATTTTTCTGAGGTGTTTAAGAAGGTTGTTGGGGTTTCTCCTTCTGTTTATAGAAATCTTTTTATTAGTAGAGAATTAGTTTCTGTTAAGGAAGAGGGGATTATTTCTAATAATGTTTATATTCTTAGGGATTTTGTTCTTAGGAAGGAAAATTATTTGAATAGGGCTAAACCTGATAAAGTTATAATGAAAAAACTAACAATTTTTAAATGATTGTTAGTTTTATTTTCCAACACAAAAGTTTTTAAATAAGTTATCTAGTAATTCTTCGGTATATGTTTCTCCGATTACTTCTCCTAGAGTTTGCCATATTATTTTTAGATCTATTTCTATTATATCTACTGGTTGATTGTTTTTTAGACCTTCTTTTATACTTGTTATGTTTTGTTTACAGTTTTCTATTTTTTGTAATTGTTCTATTGTTGAGACGTAGTAAAAGTCATTTGTTTTTATTTTATCTAGTTTGAATAGTTCTTTTATTTTTTCTTTTAATGGTTCTAGGCCTTGTTCTTCTTGAGTGTTTGTTTTTACTATGTTTGTTTCTTTTAGATCTATATTTGTTTTTAGATCTGTTTTATTTATCACGATTATTCTTTGTTTATTTTTTGTTTCTTCTAGAAGTTGTTTGTCTTCGTGTGTTAGTTTTTCATTGTTATTTAAGACTAGCAGTACTAGATCTGAGTTTTCTAGTGCTTTTTTTGATTTTTTTACTCCAAGTTGTTCTACTATATCGTTTGTTTCTCTAATTCCTGCGGTATCTATTAGGTTAAGTGGTATTCCTTCAAGGGTTAGGCTGGCTTCGACTATGTCTCTGGTTGTTCCTGGAATATTTGTTACTATTGCTTTTTCTTCGTTGATTAGTTTATTTAAAATACTACTTTTTCCTACGTTTGGTCTTCCTACTATTGCTATGTTTATTCCGTTTGTTATTAGTTTACTGTTTTTTGAGTTTTCTATTATTTGTTCTAGTTCTTGTTCTATTGTAATTATTTCTTTATTTATTTTGGTTGTTGTCATTTCTTCTATGTCTTGGTATTCTGGATAATCTATATTTACTTCTATATTACTTATTATTTTTATTAGTTTTTCTCTTAGTTTTTTTATTTTGTTTGTTGTAGTTCCTGTTAGGTTATTTATTACTATTTGTCTTGCTTTATCTGTTTTTGCATTTATTAGATCGTTTACTGCTTGTGATTTTGTTAAGTCTATTCTTCCATTTAGAAAAGCTCTTTTTGTAAATTCTCCTGGTTCTGCTAATCGTAAGCCTTGTTTTAATAATAGTTCTAGAACTTTTTTTGTGGTTGCTATTCCTCCGTGGCAGTTTATTTCGACTATGTCTTCAGTTGTAAAAGTTTTTGGGGCTTTCATTATTGTAATTAAGACTTCATCTATTATGTTTTCCTTTTCTTTGATATATCCATAATTTACTGTATGAGTTTGTTTTTCTGTTAAATTTATGTTTGTTATATTATTTACTTTTTCTATTGCATCTTTTCCACTTACTCTTATGATTGATATTGCTCCGATTCCTAGAGTTGTTGAAATGGCTGCTATTGTATCGTTCATGGTTTCCTCCTTTTTGGTATTATAACATGTTTTTGATATAACAAAAAGAAGATTAGTTTTCTTCTTTAGGTTTTATAGTTACATATCTATTTGGTTCAACACCTTTTGATTCTGTTATTACGTCTTTTGATTTATTTAATATATTGTGAACTATTCTTCTTTCATATGAATTCATTGGTTCTAGAGCTGCTTCTACTTTGGTTCGTGCTACTTCTTTTGCTGTATATTTTGCTGTTTTTTCTATTCTTGACCTTCTTTTTGATTTGTAGTCATTTACATCAATTATGAATTTATAATTTGTATTTAGTTCTGTGTGTACCATTTGTCTTGTTATATTTTGTAGTGCTTCGATTGTTCTGCCGCTTTTTCCTATTAGGATTGCTGATTCTGGTGCTACTACATTAAATATTGGACTTTCTTCTCTTGTTTTTGTTTCTACTGCTGCATTTATTCCCATGTTTTTTACTAGTTTTTGAATATAGTTTTTTATTTCCTTATTTAGGTCTTCTTTTGTAATTGCCTCAACTTCTACTTTTTTACTAAATAGGGATTTTTTCACTTCTTTTTCTACTATTACTAGTTCATCTTCTTTAGCATTTAAGCCTTCTGTTGCATTTATTATTGCTTCTTCTAGTGTTTTTCCTTGAAATGTTTGCTTATTCATGTTTCTTCCTCCTTTTTATTAAAAAGTTTTGGAATATTGTAAATAAGGATGATGTTATCCAGTAAAACGCTATAGCTGTTGGTAATGTAAATGACATAAATCCTATAAAGATCGTCATTATTGTTGTCATCATTTTTTGTTGTTTTGCCATTTGTTCATTTCCTGCCATTGATGGATTTAGTTTATATGAGAAGTATGTTACTATTATTAGTATTGCACATATAAATATGTAATACCAATCACCGGCAGCCATTGCTGCGGATGGGGTTGTTCCCATGTTTAATCCTAAAAATTTTTCTTCAAATATTGCGGGTACTCTATTAATTGCTTCCCAGAATGCTAATAAAATTGGTAATTGAATAAATGCAAATAGACATCCTGATAATGGTTTTATCTCATATTTTTTGTAAATCATCATCATTTCTTGTCCTTTTTTTGTCATTGATTCATTATCTGTTTTTCCTTCATATTTTTTTTCTATTCTTTGAATTTCTGGTTGTGCTTTTTTCATATTTTCAGATTGTAATAGTGTTTTCTTTGTCATTGGGAAAAGTGCAAATCTTATTATTAGTGTTATAATTATTATTGATATAGCAGTTGAGCCTACTAGTGATCCAATTTTTATTATTGCATATGCTAGTGGTCTTACAAAGAATGAATTCCAAAGTCCTTCGTATTCTCCATATACTTTCATTTTATTACATTCAGGCAAATCTTTTATATCTACTTTGTTTTTTTCATATATTTTTATTGTTTGTTCATCTTTTGGTTTACAAATTATATTTTCTGTTATTGTTTGTCCTGTTTCTTCGTTTTTAACTATTTTACCATCTTTGTCTTTCAGTGTTTGAGTACATCCTGTTAGTGTTATCATTAATATAAATATTAATAATACTTTTAATATTTTGTTATTTTTTTTCATTTACTAATCTCCTCGTTTTTTATTTTATTAAAAAGATATATCAATTGTTTTTCTAATTCTTGATAGGTTAATTCTAAAGTAGACTTTTTTGCTATGATTATGTATGTTGTTTTTGCATTATATATTTTTGGATTTGTATCTATTATATTTTTTATTCTTCTTTTTAGCTTATTTCTTGTTACTGCATTTCCTATATGTTTTGTAAATGTTATTCCAAATTTTGTTATTTCTTCATTTTGTTCTTTATTTATGATGAAGTATTTACTTGCTTTTCCTTGTCTTTTTTTTATTATTCTGTTGAAATCTTGTGAATTTTTTACTATATTTTGTTTTTTCATAGATACCTCCATAATCAAAAATCCACTTTTTCTAGTGGATTATTATTTTGATAATCTTTTTCTACCTTTTCTTCTTCTTGAATTAATAATACCTGATTTCATACGAGAGAAGAAACCATGTTTTTTCTTCATTCTTCTATTATTTGGTTGAAAAGTTCCTTTTTTCACGTTGTGCACCTCCAATCAATTGATCGGTTTTATTGTATATGAAAAGTAGGGTGTTTGTCAATAGTTTTGTTTGTTGTTGTTTAAAATGATACTTATTAACAATATTAACGTTAATTAACAATTTTCTTTTTAACAATTGTTAATGTTGTTAACAACTTTTTACTTGAAATTTGTTAAAATCTATTTTATAGTATGTAATCAAAGGAAAAGATTTGTTAATAAGTATGTTAATAACTCTGTTAATAAGTTTTTTATCTTTTCAAAAAAATAAAAATGTATTACAATTAAATACAGGTTATTAACTTTTATCAGAAATGGGGAGATGGTATTATGAACAATAAATTGTTGTGGCAAAAAGTTTTAGATAATATTAGTAATATTGTTGACCCTATTACTTATCAAACTTGGTTTATGGCTATTGATTTTATTGGTATCGATAAGAACAATATTAGGATTGTTGTTCCTTTACTTCTTTATAAAACTCATATAGATTCTACTTATAGAGATGTTATTATTGATAGTTTTAATAAGTTATTAACAGAACCTGTTGATAACATTATATATATACTTAAGGAGAATGTTTCTGATTTTTTGGAAAGTGATAAAAATCAAGATAAAGATTCTTCTGATGATAATAATTCTTTTGTTGGTGTTCATGTTTCTAATCTTAATAAGAATTATACTTTTGAGAGTTTTGTAGTTGGTGAATCTAATAAATTTGCTCAAGCTGCTGCTCTTGCTGTTGCTGAAAATCCTGGCACTATGTATAATCCTTTGTTTATATATGGAAATAGTGGTCTTGGGAAAACTCATCTTATGCATGCTATAGGTAATTATATTGAGAATAAATATAAAAAGAGAGTTCTTTATGTGACTAGTGATGATTTTATGAATGACTTTACTGGGATTGCTAGAAAAGGGAATAGTGGTAATAATCTAGATTATGTTGAATTTTTTAAGAATAAATATCGAAATGTTGATGTTCTTTTGATTGATGATATTCAGTTTTTGGGGGGAGCAGAAAAAACTCAGCAAGAGTTTTTCCATACATTTAATAACTTATATAATGATAGTAAGCAGATTATTGTTTCTTCGGATAGATCTCCTGAGGATTTGAAAGTTCTTGAAGATAGACTTAGGACGCGTTTTGCTTGGGGGTTACAAGTTGATATTAGTCCTCCGGATTATTCTCTTAAGATTGCAATTATTAGAAAAAAATTAAAAGGTGAAAATATTTTTATTAATGAAGAAGTTATTGCTTATATTGCATCGAATATTGGTAATGATGTTAGGCAGCTTGAAGGGTCTATTACTAGATTAGTTGCTTATTCTGCGATTATGTGTGTTACTGATATTTCTCTTGATTTTGCAATGGAAGCTTTACGTGATTTTACTAGAAAAGACGCTGTTACTGATCAAAATAATATACGGCGTATTCAAAAGAGTGTGGCTAATTTCTATAATATTTCTTTTGAAGATATGAAATCTAAGAAAAGGACTCCAAACCTTGCTATTCCTAGACAAGTTGCTATGTATTTGTGTAGAAAACTTACTGATGAATCTTTTGAAAGAATTGGAATTGAGTTTTCTGGAAAAAATCATGCTACTGTTATTCATGCCTGTAATAAGATTGAAAGGGAAATGAAAATTAATAGAGATTTAAATGATGCTATTAACAATATTGAGAAGCAATTAACATAGAATTGTTAAAATTGTTAATAGTTATTAACAATTATTGTTGGTATTATCTGTTGATATTAAAGGCTTTTTAGGACTTATTAACAATATTAACAGTAATAATAAAATTAATATATTAATAATAAAAAAAGAAAGAAGGTATATTTATGAAATTAAAAATTAAAAGAGTAGTTTTACTTGAAGCTTTAAATAATGTTTCTAAAGCAATTTCTACAAAGAATATTATTCCTATTTTATCTGGTATTAAGTTTGAATTACATAGAGATAGGTTAGTACTTACTGCTTCAGATAATGATATTACTATTCAGACTGTAATTTCTAAGGGAGATAATTTAATTATTGATAATACTGGTAGTATAGTTATTAAAGGAAAATATATTCTTGATATTATTAGAAAACTTGATTCTGAGTTTATTAATATTGAAATTATAGATGATCATAAGATTATAATTTTTACTGAGAATAGTGAGTTTAATTTGAATGGTATTGAAGCTAGGGAATATCCTGATATTAATTTAGATTTATCTCCAGAATTTATTAGTATAAGTATTGATGAGTTTAGATCTATGATTTTACAAACTAATTATGCTTGTTCTTTGGATGAAGCTAGGGTTGTTTTAACTGGTGTTAATTTTAAGATTGATGGAAATAATCTTGAATGTAGTGCTACTGATTCTTATAGGCTTGCTCTTAGGAAGAAGTTATTAACAAATGGTGTTAATAATGGTATTGATATTATTATTCCTAGTAAAAATTTAAATGAACTTTTAAAACTTTTGTCTTCTGGGGATGATGAAGTTATTGAAATGCATTTATTTAGTAATAAGGTTATATTTAAGTTTAATGATATTTTATTTCAGTCTAGGCTTATTAGTGGTACTTATCCTAATACTAAGAATTTAATTCCTAGTGATTCTATTTTTGATTTAAAACTTGATTGTAATGAATTTTATAATATGGTTGATAGAGCTAGTATTTTAAATAATGATACTGATAATAATATAATTACTATGGAAATAAAGAATAATCTTCTTAAGATTACTTCAATGTCTCTTGAAATAGGTAAAGTTGAGGAGAAAATGAATGTTTCTTGTGATAATGATATTAAGATTTCTTTTAGTGCTAAGTATATGATGGATGCTCTTCGTACTATTAAATCTCGTAATGTTATTATTACATTTGTTGGTGAGATTAAACCTATTTTGCTTAAAAATGATGACAGTGAAGAGCTTGTATGTTTGATATTGCCTATAAGAACTTATTAACAACAATTGTTAATAAGTTCTTTATTTTTAAGAAAGTTTTTAATTAGTTATGAAAATACAGAATAAAAAATTAGACATAATAAATAAAATGTAACCTATAAAGTGGACTTTCAAAAAAAGAGAGACCTACTTTATAGGT
>OIYG01000478.1_pt1 | contig 38731 bp, 31 predicted proteins | sample 1587861 | NCBI WGS metagenome assembly OIYG01 (sample SAMN03283272) | human gut metagenome | biome: human-associated habitat; material: feces | host: Homo sapiens | place: Peru | collected 2012 | reverse complement strand
TAGCACGGGATGACATTATATTTTATTTCAAGTCATTACGGACATATTGCCAACCCTCTAAACCTCTAAACCTCACCCACCCCACTTGAAGAAACATACAAAGAATGAGTCTTATCCGGTAACACAAAAGGATTTAAATGGTGCAATCAATATGTTTATGGCTTTTCCAGGTTATTATTATGTTTTACCTGATGGGGCTGTAATAATTGGAGAATCATCTTCAGATGAAGCAACCGGAGATGATCATACAATGGATATCTTTATAGATTTAGACGGTGTGAACAAAGGTCCTGGAATATACGGCAAAGACTTGTTTGTATTTAAAGCCTATAGCCTGGAAAATAGAGGTATACGTCCTTTGGGTGAGGAAGATGCTAACAGTAATTTGACAAATTTAAAAAATGATTGTTTTAAATTAGGTGAAACTTGTTCAAGTTGGGTAATCAAAAATGGAAATATGGATTATTTGAAAGCTGACAGAACAGGAAAATGTCCGAATGGAAAAACTTTGGATATAACAACTAATATAACTTGTAAATAAAATTGCTAAAATTTAGCTAAAGTTTAGATTTGTCCGTAAAAATACGTACGTATTTTTACGGCTGTAATTTTACGGACACAGACCGCAAATTAGTTGTAATCGTTGAAGAATAGCTTCTGAAATCGTCAAGTGACAGAAATAACGTGCGATTTGAGCGGTGACTTAAAAATGAAAAATAAATAGATTTTTATTGTATAATTGAATTATGACAAAACGAGAAAAGACAGCATTAATAATCGGTGCAGGTCCTGCGGGGCTTACAGCTGCTTATGAACTTTTAACAAAAACAGATGACGTGAAACCCGTTATATTAGAGGAATTGGACTGTGTCGGCGGAATCTCAAGAACAGTCTTCTTTGAGGGCAATGGAATCGATATCGGCGGACATCGAATGTTCTCGAAAAGCCCATTAATACTGGATTTATGGGAAACATTCTTACCAAAAGATAAAAATCCTAATGAAGAAGATGCTGTGATGATGACCAGACAACGCTTTTCAGAGATTTTATACTCCCGAAAACTGTTCAATTATCCGATTAGTATGTCATTTAAGACTTTTAAAAATATGGGACTAAAACGCACTGTTAAAGCAGGTTTTAGCTATTTGAAATCTTGTTTTAAAAAACGAGAAGAAATTACCTTGGAAGACTTTATGATAAACCGTTTTGGGCAAGTTTTGTATGAGATGTTTTTTGAAAAATACACTGAAAAGGTCTGGGGGCGCCATCCTCGAGATATTTCAAAAGAATGGGGCGAACAGAGAATTAAGGGCTTATCCTTGATTAAAGCCGTTTTGAATGCATTTCACCTGACTAAAAAGAAAGAAACAACCTTAATAGACGAGTTTTTATACCCAAAATACGGATGTGGACAGCTTTGGAACCTGATGCTTGATGAAATTACCAAACTTGGCGGTGAAATTCATTATCGTTCAAAGGTTTTAGGGTTCGAAAATGATGAAAATTCAATTAAATCCGTGAAAATCGAATATAACGGCGAAATTCAATCATATCAAGCAGATTACGTATTTTCATCAATGCCTGTCAAAGATTTAGTTGCCGGATTACAAAATCAACCGGAGCAAGTTAATAATGTCGCAAAAGCATTGCCATACCGAGATTATATGCTTGTTGGGCTTTACGTAGATGATATAAATCTAAAAGAAAATGGAAAAATTACAAAAGACTGCTGGATTTATATTCAAGAAGATGACGTAAAAGTAGGCAGGATGCAGATTATGAACAATTGGTCACCTTATCTTGTAACGGATAAAAACAAAGTCTTCATAAGCCTTGAATACTTCTGTAATGAAGGTGACAGCTATTGGAATATGTCTGACGAAGAGTTTATCAATTTTTCAATTGATGAGGTTGTAAAATTAGGAATTGTCGACAAAAATAAGGTTATTTCTTCTACCAGATTAAAGGTGAAAAAGGCGTATCCGGCGTATTTTGACTCGTATGAGCAGTTTGATATTGTAAGAGAACAACTGGACAAATTTGATAACCTTTATTGCATTGGTAGAAACGGTCAACATCGATACAATAATATGGATCACTCTATGCTTACTGCAATTGAAGCGGTTAAAATCCTTAAAGGTCAGTCAAATCGAGAAAATTTATGGAATATAAATGCGGAAAAAGAATATCATGAAAGTAAATAAAACCGCTATTATTGCTATTTTTCTTTTTGCTATAATCACGCTATTGCGTGTTTTTAACCATATTCCCTGGTATGACGAGGCTCATGCTTGGACTATAGCGGAGCAATTAAACCCTGTAGATATGTTTTGGTATGTAAAATCAGAGGGGCATTTGTTTTTGTGGTCATTGCTTTTGATGCCTTTTGCAAAGACTAATTTTTTGTATCCGAATTCAATGTTGTTGTTAAATTGGATATTCTGTTTAGGGGCCGTATGCCTGTTGTGGTGGAAAGCGCCGTTTAATAATTGGATAAAGTTTTTGATAACTTTTTCATTTCCGTTTTTAGCTTGTTATTCAGTTGTGGCAAGGTGTTACGCTATTGGTATATTACTGTTATTTGCCTTAACTGCTTTATATAAAGATAAATTGAACCATCCGGTCTTGTATTCAATATTACTCGTTTTATGCGCAAATACAAGTGTTATAGCTTTGTTTGGTGCGACTATATTTGGTATTTTATTTTTATACGATTGGTATCAAGAAAAGCCAAAAGTTGAGGAAAAAAGCCTAATTTTAAGTGGGTTGATATTGCTATTTGGCGTTATTATTGTTGGGTTACAGGTTTTTACAATAGATTATAGTATAATTGTAGAACGAGCACCTGATGCTCCAGCCTTATTGCTAAGAAATATTTTTATTTATCACAACTTTATTGTGAATACTGCATTACTGGTAATATTTGCTATTCCTTTGTTTTGGTATATCGCAAGTTCAAAAAAAGTTCTATTCTTTTTAATTACGATATACACAATGTTGTTTTACCTAGTATTTGCTCGTTATGGAGCTAATTTTTGGCATTCATATTTCTTTTATATTTATTTGATAATCGCATTGTGGCTGGTTGAAGTGTTAAAACCGGTTAAATCAAAGCTTAGAACACTTGCATTAGTGATTTTTGCCATAATTTCAATCTTATTATTCAGACCAGTAATGGAAACTAAAAATTACCAGTATGTTTTTAATAATACGGTATCAAAGCAATTGATTCACTTGATAAATAGTGATGAAAAGTTAAAATCTTCTCAAATATTACATAACAATCCTGAAATTTACACATTATTGCCTTACGCAAAAAAAGATAATTTAAAGTTTAAAAACTATTGTTCATTCGCGAATGATGATTACAATTTGCTTTATGTTGTTAAAAACAATGCTTGTGTACGTGGAAATGCAGTAGGACAGGCAATGAAATATCCGGAGATTTTTAAAAATTATTTGAATCAACCGACATATGCATTTATTAACAAAACAAAAAATCCTAAAATGTCTTCAACATTGGTTTTAGGTTCTGATTTTGTAATTTATTTTTCAAAATATAAATGCAGTGATGAATACTGTTTTTGGAGGGTTGATTTACTACAAAAATAATTATTAAGAATGTTACAAAAATGGGCGAAATTTGCACTCCAACTAGCAAAAAACATGGTTTTGGATACTTTAATACTATGTGTAGGTCTATAAAAATAGAGGCAAATTGTGAGAATTAATCCAATCTCAAGCAATAATGTAGTTAATTTACAACAAATAAAAAATAATCAAAGAGTTAAATTAGGTAATGTATCTGATGTAGTAAGCCTTTCAAAGAATACAATCGGTATAGAACGTCAAGGTAAAAATCTTCACGTTTCTTTTACCGGCAAATTTGCTGATCCTATTGATGCAGGTGTTCAATTCAAAATTGCAGGTGTAACTCGTCACCAAAAAGGTATGGCAGGTGCTCATGCGGAGGCAACAGACGATAATTTAGTAAAACTTGCTAAATCAGATTGGAAAGACGGTCAAAAACTTGATTATTCTTATGATGAATTAACAAAAACCTTGTCTTTAAAAGATCCTAACTATGGTGAAATTGGTACTGTACCAACTCCTGTTGCTGAAAAATTTATGAATGTTATAAATACAGATAAAGATAACTTTCAATTTGAATTATCAAACGTAACAGGTGGTATGACATCTGATTTTCCTATTATTGCAGCAAAAGCAAATTTAAAATATGTAGGTAAGGATGATAAAGTAAAAGAAAATGCAAGAGCTGAATTCAATGCAATGATGGATTCTAAAGATGCAAAAGTTTCATCTTCTGTTACTCCTTATCAACCAAAGTTCTCACCAAAACAAGTTTTAGAAACAATCTTTGATGTAGAAGGTAAAAGAAACGGTTTAGGCGAAGTTAGAAAAATCAAAGATGCTGTAGATACAATAGTTAAAGAATTACAAGATCCTAAAAATAAAAATATCTTAGTCGTAGGACATTGTTCTCCTGATGGTGATGCTGTTGGTTGTGTAATAGGTATGACTTCTGCATTAAAAGGTGCATATCCTGACAGAAACGTTGATGCATCAATTGATGATGATATTCCAAATTCATTCATTCATGTTCCGGGTGTAGAAGATATTAAACGCCCATACAATGCAAAAGCTGTAAATTCAGTTAAAAAGAATATTGAATTATTAGAAAAAAGTTCAGATCCTGCAGCAAAACAACAAATTGAAATGTTGAACAAAGAAATTGAACGTTTGCAAGATAAATCAAAATTATTCGATCCTAACACAGTTGATGGTGGCGAAGCTAAAAAATATGATTTAGTTATTATGGTTGATACTCCAACTTCAGGACGTTCAAGCAGAGCATACAAACAATATTTTGAAAATGCAGGTAAGACAATATTTATTGATCATCACCCATTAAAACAAGCGGAATGGGCTGATTCAAAAGAAAAATTGGGTTTTGATATGGGCAAGGCTATTCAAGAAAAATTAGCTTTGGTTGTAGATTCAGTTCCTGCTGCTACTCAAATTGTTACCGCAGTTTGTGACAAAGCCGGTATGCTAGGTGAAATGTTTAAAAATTCAGCAGAAAATGCTAAAAAATTCGTAGCAGGTATTGTTGCTGGTACTCAAACAGATACTTGCGGTTATAAAAATCAAGCAAATTATCATCCTTCAGAAGCAAGATTGCCTCAATCTCAAAAAGCAAATTACTATCCTGAAGGTATGTCTAACTATTTAATGGATAAATTAGATGGCGATATTAACAAAAAATGGATGAGGGAAAACTTATTCTATGAATTACCAAACAAACCTTTAACAAATAACTTAGGTCCAAAAGATGCGGTATTAAAAATGGCTTTACGAGGTCGTGAAATGTATCCTGAAATTGGCTTAGGCATTATGAAGGTTAGATATGATGTTATGGAAAATATCTTGAACGAAGCTAAAAAACAAGATAAAGATGTCACTATGACTGATGTTTACAATTCATTCAAAAATTCAGAAGTAAATGCAGCATTGAAAGCTGATCCTAAATTTACAAAATCTAATCCAAATCCGATAACAGATGCAGAGAAAGCAGCTGAAACATATCGCTCACCATATGATTCAGACAGAGTTGCTGTATTTATGGCTCAAAACCAAAAACAAGGTACATTAAATAAATTCTCTCAAATTGCTGATAAAAATATGATTAGTTTTTCATTCCGCTCTGGTGGAAAAACTAATGCAGCTCAAGTTTTAGCAACTGTATTTGGCGGTGGCGGTCACGCAGCAGCAGCCGGTGCAAATATTTCAATGAAAGATTTAAACTTTAATTCTAAATTGGTAGTAAAAGTTGACGGTCAAGTTGCAAACGATGCAAAAACAATTTATGACGCTGCTAACAACAACGTAAATGTATCAAATAACAATAAGATTAATTTCAAAGATAAATCAAGAATGATGAAAAAAATCGAAATTGAAATGAGTCAAGATGGTACAGGTAGAACTTGTTCTGAATTAATTAAAGATGTTTTAACAGAAATCAGAAAAGCAAATCCTGCTCCTCAACAACAAAGACCTCGTTACCCATATCCTCAAAGAGTTGCAGATAACGTAATTCAATTTCCAAAACAAGTAGCAAATAACTAATAACAAAAGTCGGTTTAAATACCGACTTTTATTTTATGTGTTCAAAGATTTTGGCTCATTTCTTTTACAGAATTATAAAAGATTAGATACTTTATACAAAAATAAGAGCTATTTCCTTTTGTCTTCAGTTATATTAAATGGAATGAACGATGAATTAATAATTCCAAACGAAAATAAATTCGGAGAGTTTATTAAATTAAAATTTTATAAAAGATTTCACGTGGATTCCTTTAACTATTATTTTTATAAAATGGAAAAAGTGAATTGAAATTTTGTGGTAGAATTTTTATATGAGTATTTTAAAGAAGTATGGGCTAAATTTATCAATAATTGGCTTGTGGTGTGGGATAACTCTTTTTCTGTTATTCAATCATTCACCTTGGTATGATGAAGCTCATGCTTGGAATATTGCCCAATCGCTAAATTTAATAGATGTTTTAAGGTTTATGAATAATGAGGGGCATACATTCCTTTGGTATTTATTCATTATGCCTTTTGCAAAGCTAAATATTGGTTATCCATATTCAATGTTGCTGATAAATTGGTTTTTTGCGTTTGTCGCAATTCTTATATTATGGTTTAAGTCACCGTTTCAAACTTGGCTAAAACTTTTGATAACATTTACTTTTCCTCTATTGCAATACTATCCGGTTGTTGCTCGTTGCTATGCTATCGGGATAATGTTTTTGTTTTTAGTGGCTAGTTTTGAACAAGAGAAAATTAAACGGCCTAATTTATATGCTTTTTTATTGGTGGCTTTAGCTAATACGAGTGTTGTTGCGTTGTTTCCTGCAACAATTTTGGGTGCTCAATTCGTATATGAGCTAATTAAAAATAAAATTAAGAATATAGTTCCGTATGTTATTCTATTAACGGGGTGTTGGCTGATTTTATTTCAGTTATGTATTCCTTTTTTGATGAGTAAGTCTGCAATTAATGCAAATGTTCATTTTTTTATAAGTGAACAATTTTTGTCATTTTTTGTATATTGTAAGGAAATATTTTTTAATAACAATGTGTTTAGTTTGGTTGTGGTGTGTATTTTAATTGCATTTTTAATTATATTCTATTTGAGAAACAGAATATTTCCAACAATGTTAGTCTTTTCGACTGCTTGTTTTGTAATAATGTTTTGTTTTATTTATAGAGGCTTTTTCTGGCATAAGTTTTTTATTTATATGTATTTTATTGCTTCAATATGGATAATTTTTAATAAGCATAGAAATTTAAAACTAAAGTTTGTTCCAATCGCTGTTTTGTCAATAATTTCAGTTATTTTTATATTTTGGCAACCATCAGATTATATGTACAATAAGGTTTATAACAACAATTCTGAGTATATAGCGAATCGAATTTTAAAAGATGAAAACTTAAAGTCTGCACAGTTTGTCGGTGTTGGCTATTTGCCTGATACTATAGGTGCTTTTTTGTCAAAGGGAAACATTGATATTAAAATTTTGTGCTCGGGGCTATCTTACAAACAATATCACAAACATTGGTTTTTTTGTCGTGAAGTTTTTCCTGAATATAAGTACTTAGATGCTTATTATAAGAGAAATAACAACACCTATATTGTGCTATATGAGGATATTTTAAAATTGAATAATTCTGTATACATATATTCTCCTGACAAAAAAGATTGCTATAAATTGATACTTTATATGTCGCTGTTAGATAGCTCAATTTATAAGATAGAGAAGCAAAAATAGATTTTTTATTAAAACTTTAATTGTTTTTTCAAAAAATAAATCTTTTGGTCTATTTTTTTTACTAAAAATCAACCATTCAATGTATGGTAAATAATAAATAAATATTGTAATCTTGTACCGTGATAGATGTGTAAATCTATCGGGGCAAAAAGAGGTAAGAATTGAAAAAATATTCATTCAGATTACAACCGGTCTTGGACATTCGGGAAAAGACGTTAGAAGACAAAAGACTAGAAATGGCGCAAGTTATTCAACTCTTGAATGAGCAACAAGACGGTCTTGGAAAGCTCTTAGCGAAACAAGATGCCTACAAGGAAGAACTTGAAAGCTTGTCTTTAGAAGACGATTTGAATGTATTTTCTCTAGCTAACTTCAAAAACTATATGGTGAATCTTCAAACGCAAATTAAGCAACAAGAGGCAAATATAGAAAATACAAAAAAAGCCTTAAGAGTAAAGCAAGATGCCGTAAATGAAGCCCTAAAAGATGTAAAAGTTTTGGAAAAACTAAAAGAAAAACAATCTCAAAAATTCTATCGAGATATAGAAATGAAGGAAGCAAACGAAATAGACGACATCTCAACAGCAAGATACAGATTGAAAAGAGCGTAAAAGGTAAAAATGACACAACAATTTGATTTAACTTTTAATACAACAAATACAATGGATAAAATGATGACTCAAAGTCAATCTAAATCTTATTCAAGCTCGTCTTATGCTGATGCAGATAAGTTTGATAACTTTTTGAGCAATGCCAACAAGAGTTACACTCAAGATAGTACAAGAAATGACAAATCTCAAAGTCAATCTAAAACAAACAATAGACAAGAAACAAGTAACAACAAGTCAAATAGCACAGTTGCTGAAAATAAATCTGAATATAAAGAATCTACAAAGTATGAAGAAAATTCAAACAATGTAAGCAATGAAAATTCAGTAAAAGATGAAAAAACATCTTTAGATACAAAAGCTGACAATAAAAAATCAGAAATTATTAATGACGAATCTAATTTAGTAATAAATGAAGAAATTGTTGAAAATAATGAAGTTGATGTAAAAGAAATGATGATGGTAAGCAATGCACAATTATCAAATGTTGAAGTTACATCAGAAGATGTTTCAAAATTAGAAAAATCATTTGCAATGTCAGACGTTCCTGTAGATGAAGAATTGCCGACAGAAGCAATTAAATCAGGTATAAACTTAGAAACATTGTCAAAAGCAATAGAAACTCCTGTTGAAGATACAACAGATGTGAATATGCAAGTTGTAGATAATGCAGTTAAAGACAGCGTTGTTTCAAAAGATGATGCAATTTCAGCTATGTATAAAGTAAAGACTCAAAATGTTGAAGATACTAACGATGTTAAAGTTGATAACAAAGTTGCTATTGCAGAAGCTAAAGTAGACACAAAGCTTGAAACCTCTGTAGAAACAAAAACTGAACCTAAAATCAATGTAGAACTTGATGCAAAAGTTAGCGAAAATGTTCAATTATCAAATTTAGAAGAAAACAATCTTAAAATGAAAGATGACTTAAAGGTTGTTGATAATGCCGATGTTGAAGTTAAAGATGTGAAATCTGATGTTGAAACAAAAGTAGATGTCGTTAAAGGAGAAGACTTTGCCGTTAAAGATGATGTTAAATCTAATGAAAAAACAAACATCAATGATTTGGACAAAATTCAATTAGTAAAAGATGTTAAAGCTGAAAAAGACGAGTTAAAAGCAACAAAAGATGTTCAAAATACAGTTGAAGAATTAGCAAAAAATACAAAAGACGGTGTTATACACGAGGTTAAAGCAGTCAATATTGACAAAGTTAATGAGAATCAAAAACAAGAAACTGAAAATACCGTGTCAACTGATAAATTTAACAAATTGCAAGAAGAAGTTCAATCAGCAAAAGCAGAAAATATATTTGAAACTTTAAGCACTCAAGATGAAAAAGTTTCTAACAACGATAAAAAAGTTGCTGATAAGTTTGCAAAAACAAATGTTGAATCAGATGAAACAATGGAAATTGAAGACGATACAAAAGGTATTGAATTTATTTCTAAAAAAGCTGACAAAGTTGTTGATAAAACAAATATCCAAGATAAACACGCTACAAACATTAAAGATAAAGTTGAAAACGTTAAAATTCAAGTTGAAGACAACGTAAAAGTTGTAACAAATCAAACACAAGATAGTGTGAAAACTGAAAAAGCAAATGAAGCAATGACAAAAGCCGGTTTGACAACAAAATCTTTACGTGAAATGGACGGAAAGGTTACAAGTATGGAAACCGGTAATCAAGCAGGTGCACAATTTGGTGAAACTTCTCAAGAAATGTTAATGCGTGATATTTTGTCACATGATGCAACAGCACAAACAGGAGAAGCTAAAACAACAGTAGATTTCACTCAAGCCTTGAATAAATCTACAACTGCACAACAACCTCAAGCTCAACAAAATACCCAAGAGGCTCAAGAAGTTAATATTTTAGACCAAATTAGAGCAAAATTTGCGGTTTCAAAACAAAACGGATTGCAAAAAATTACAATTGGTTTAACACCTGAAAGTTTAGGTAAAGTTACAGTAGAAATTGTTAAAGGTCAAAACGGAATTTCAGCAAACTTGTTGGCAGAAAATCCACAAGCAAAAGAAATTTTAGACAAAAATCTTGATGGTTTAAAATCAGTACTTCAATCTCAAGGTGTAAATGTAAATAACGTAAATGTAAAAGTTACTGAAGCTGGTCGTTCTTCAGAAAACAATAACAACATGTTCCAAAATGATGACGGACAGTTTAGCCAAGATTCAAGCGGAGATAATTCAAGAGGAAATAATTCATCAAACCAAGAAAAACATTCAGAATTTGAATTTATGAATAATAATTCAATAAGTGCTGAAAATACAGAACCGGAAGATGTTATTTCCAACACAATGCAAATTGAAAAAACTGTAAGTATCAAAGGTGGAAATGGAAAAATAAGCTATAAATTATAATAGTATGTGAAATAAATGGAGAGGTAGGTAAAAGTAAATGTCAAGTATTACATCACAGATTACATCAATGCAGACAAATACTGCAATTGCTGAATCTAAACAAGAAAAAAAGGGTACTAATGATGTAACTGATTCAAACATGTTTTTAAAACTAATGTTGAAGCAAATGGAACAACAAGACCCGACAGAACCAACTGATAACTCACAATGGTTGGCACAAATGGCTCAATATTCATCATTAGAAGCTATGAATAACTTAAATTCAAGCTTTAGCGATGTAGCCAAAGAATTAAGTACAATGAATGATACAATCGCATCAAATGCTTCAATTACACAAACATTATCGTTAATCGGTAAAGATGTAACATTACAAGTTCCAAAAGTAGATGAAAATGGAAAAACAATGACCGATAGCAAAGGCAATGTTATGTACGAAAAGGTAGAAGGTACTGTTTCAGAAGCTTCATTTGCCGGTGGCGAAGGAGTTATTACAATCGGAGATAAAACTTATCCTATCGGATACGTAGAATCAATTAGAAATAACAATAAGTAATTAATAATTAAAGAATAGTCGGAAAAGACTACAAGACTTGGGAAAGTCCTCAACGGAATGAGGCAAAAAATGAAATTCTGAATACGTTTCAGAATACTAAAGCGAAGATAACAAAAATCATAAAAGGACATAGAGGAGGAAAAATGTCACAAGCTTTATTCACATCAATGACAGGTTTGAACTCAGCACAACAGTCAATCAGTGTTGTATCAAACAATGTAGCTAACATTAATACAACAGCTTACAAATCAGCTGATGCACGTTTTGCTACATTATTCTCAAACACTCTAACTGCAGGTAACGCACCTACAGCAACAGCTGGTGGTACAAACCCTAAACAAATCGGCTTAGGTGTTAAATTAGAAGGTATTGTAAGAAACTTTGAAACAGGTTCTTATTTATCAACAGGCAGAACAGGTGATTCGATGATCTCTGGTCGTGGTTATTATACAGTAATGGACCCAAGTGGTGCAGTATATTTAACTCGTGATGGTTCATTTACTCTTGATGCAAAAGGTAACATGGTTACATTAACTGGTAACAAAGTTTTAGGTGCATCTTCATTGAAATCTGAAGAATCATCAACAGCAGGTATCCACGTACCTCAAAACTTCACAAGAACAATTACCGGTGATGATAATATCCAAAACTTAAAAATCATGAGTGAATTGAATAACTCTTCATTTACAACAGGTAAAATTTCTATGACAGTTTCTGATGGTGCAAATGAAGCAGATATTGAATTTGTAATTGGTAAACAAGGTGATACACCAACACCGGATGTAATTATCTCAGAAACAACAACAGCAGACCAATTTATGACACAAGTTGTTAAGGCAATTAATGACAAGGCAGATGCTGCGGGTGTAAACTTTAAATTGGAATCTAAATGGGGTACAAGAGTAAACCAAGATAATGATAATACAGGTAAGGTTATTTGGAGTTTTGATGGTAGTACAACAAAAGCGTCATTAAAAATTAATGATACATCAACAGCTAACTTAGCTGATGGTTTAAGTTTCTATGAATTGAACCAAGCAGAAGGTGATGGTACTGCAATGTCAAAAGCATTAAGCTACCAAGTTGATGTTAACCCAACAACTTCACCAAGCAATATGACATCATTAAAAAGCTACTCAATCGGTGCAGACGGTACAATTGAAGCGACATATGACAATGGTGATAAATTAACAGTATTCTTAGATGATGCAAAAGAATTCCAATATCAATATGTAACATCAACAGGTGTTTACATTCGTGGTACTTCAAACGATACAACATCTCCTGTTACAGTTAATCCACTTGTAGCATCAAAAGAAGGTTTAGTTCTTCAAATAGCATCAGTAACAAATGAAGAAGGTCTTGTATCAAATGCTGATAACTTATGGTCTGCGGGTCCTGACTCTGGTAAAATTACATTTACAATTGCAGGTCAAATGGGTACAGGTAAAATTGTAACAAATGGTCTTGAATCATCAAACGTAGACTTAGCTCGTGAATTATCAAATATGATTATTGCTCAACGTGCAATCAATGCTAACTCACGTGTATTTAGTACTGCAAGTACAGTATTAGAAACATTATCTCAATTAGGTAGATAATAAATATAGTTGGTAATGGGCGTATTTGATACGCCCAACACCAATTATAGCTGAGAAATTTAAGATTGTTAACAAATGTTAAGTTTTTCAAAACATGCTGAAACCATGGTATATCATGCTTTCAGACAAAACACGATAGGATAGGAAATAAAAAAGTTGTCCTAATCATGAACAGGGTTTATAATAGATTTATGTTCATTTCCTAAAGGACATCTCTTGTAGAGGTTATACCTTATGGTTGAAAAAATTAAACAAGTTTTATCACAAATACAAGAGCAAATCGCACCTTATACACCAAATATAGTCGCAGTTACCAAGTACTTCGGTAGGGAAGCAATCCTAGATGCATATCAAGCAGGATTGAGAAACTTCGGAGAGTCAAGAGCGGTTGAAGCTATTGAAAAGATTAACTCGCTACCTGATGAAATAAAAGAAAATTCTAAATTTCATTTTATAGGTCATCTACAAACAAATAAAGTGAACAAAGTCGTTTGTAAATTTGATGTGATTCATTCGGTAGATTCTTTAAAATTAGCTCAAGCAATTTCTGACGAAGCTGTTAAAATCGGAAAAGTTCAAGATGTATTTCTTCAATTGAACAATGCAAATGAAGAACAAAAGTTTGGATTTTCAAAACAAGATTTGTTTGAAAACTTTTCTGAAATTAAAGATTTAAAAGGGTTAAATATTTTAGGTCTTATGAATATAGCTCCACTTGGATTAGAAGAAAATGAATTAGATATACTTTTTGAAGACGTGAGACAAACTCAAAATGAATTAGTGAAAAAATTTAACTGCGAAAAAATGAAAGAGCTATCAATGGGTATGAGTCAAGACTATCAAATCGCGGCGCGACATGGTGCAACCATGTTACGTATAGGTAGAAAATTATTTAGTAATTAATATATTGGAGGACGAATTAGTGGCTATTACAGAAAAAATCAAAGGTATTGTAGACTTTTTAACACAAGGATTAGAACAACGTGATGACGTTTTTGAAGATATGATGGATGAAGCAGGCGAAGAAGAATACGCTACAGAAGACAATTTAGCATTAGCACCTTCTTACCAACAATCTCCATTTAACCAAAGAAATGAAAAAGCAGATTTAAAAGTGGTTGCTCACCCAAATATGAGAGGCTCTGAAGTTATGATTATTGAACCTCGTTCATTCGGTGAAGCTGGTCAAATTGTTCAAAATTTAAAAGATAGAAAAACTATCGTTTTGAATTTACACTTGTTAGATAAAGAACAATCACAAAGAACAATTGACTTTGTTTGCGGTGCAGCAAGCGCATTAGGCGGTCAACCTCAAAAAGTTGGTGACATGGTATTCGTATTCACACCAAGCACTGTAACTTTAACTGTTGATTCAGCTAAAACTCAAACTCAACTAGGTACAGATAATTTATGGACTGGTAGAGCATTCTAAATTTTAAAATATGATTTGTGATAGTTGGATTTTTAGGGTACTTCGGTACCCTTTTTTTTAGCCCGAGCAGAGGCACGAGCGAAGTGAGAGGTGAACAAGAGTCAACGTAAACGTTGAGTTTGCGTTGCGATTGTGAACGTTGCCGTTTAATGCGAGGGCATACCCGAGTAGAGGCTTGTAATGACCATATAAACAATGGATTTTAATATATTTAGAAAAGATATTGTAATAAATGAAATGTTATAATACTTAAGAGGACGGTCAAGGCATTTGCCTTGACCGTCCTCTTAATAATCCATTATTTATTTAATGTTTCTTCTATTGTTTTTCTGCTTGTTTATTCAAAAAAGCATTTCTATTTTTTACAAGTTCTGCTGCTGTCATCGCAACACCTGCAGCGATTGCAATTTTTCCTGCAAGACTGGCAGTATTTTGTTTAGATACTTTTTGCATTAATTCATTTGCTCCAACAACTGTGCAAGCTGTTAAAACACCATCCAATGCAGCTTTAGCTCCGACTAAAACTTGTTTTTTATTGTTTTTCAAGAATGTCCAAGTCTTTTTTGCTCCATTTACAACTCTTTTGCCTAAACTAGTTGTCTTGTCTGCAACATCTTTTGTTATTTCTAACGTATCTTTTTGAGGTTCGTTTGTTGAAACGATACCTGCTTGACACTTGCAATTAGGATCAGAACATCCAAAATTTGTTGCCGGAGTCATAAAATTTGCGCTAATTGAATTTAAGTTCATGGTAATTCCTTATTTTCCTGATACTTATTAAAGCATCCTGAAAATAAAAATTGCCTTAATTTCATGAAATGTTAAGATTCTGTAACTTCAACGAAGGAACTTTTGTCTGTGCCACATACAGGACAAGTATAATCTTCCGGTTGGTCAGCGAATTTTACACCTTCTTTTTCCTCATCGTAAATCCATCCACATGGTAAACATTTGTATTTCATATTAATCTCCTTTCTTTTTACTAGATTATTAGTATTAAAGTTTTTGGTTTTAAATTGTCAAGGTTGGCGATTTATGCTAATATTTTTGTATTATGAAACATGAATTTGAACAAAAAGTATTTTATTCAGACACCGATGCTTATGGTGTTGTATGGCACGGTTCATACCTTCGTTGGATGGAAATTGGACGTGTTGAATTGTGTGAAAAAGTTGGTTATTCTTTAACAAAATTATTCGAGGATGATGTAACTTTACCTGTTGCTGAAATTAATATCAGATATAAATCACCTGCTAAATTAGAGGAAAAACTTTTGATTGAAACCTCATTAATAGAATCAACAAAAATATCAATGACTTTCGGACAAAAAATTTATAATGCAGAAACTAAAAAACTTCATATAGATGCAAAAGTGAAAGTTGTTGCAACTCATAATGACGGTATGCTTTATAGAAGTTTGCCTCAAGATTTGGTAGATTTTATTGAAAAGGTTAAAGATTAATGGCAAAAGTTAGATTGAATAAATATATCGCATCTGCAGGGATTTGCTCTCGTCGTAAAGCTGACGAGATGATTGAACAAGGTCTTGTAAATGTAAACGGAAAAAGAGTTTCAGAACTTGGATATTTAGTTTCTGAAAAAGATAAAGTTTTTATAGATGAAAAATTAATTCACCCTTTAAAACACGAATACTATCGTTTTTACAAACCAGCCGGATATATTACAACAGCTGATGATGAAAAGGGTAGAAAAACTATATACGACATTTTGCCGGAGGAATTACATAAGTTAAATCCTGTAGGTCGCTTGGATAGGGAATCTACAGGGTTAATTATTCTAACAAATGACGGAGAATTAATTAATGAGTTAACACATCCGTCAGTTAAAATTCAAAAAGTTTATATCGTAAGCATTAACGGCAGAATCAATCAAAATCATATTGACCAAATGGCGAATGGTATTGAAATTGAACCAAACAAAAAAGCTTATGCAGAAGTTGAAGTTTTAGAAATATCAAATAAATCAACGTTAATGGAAGTTGTTTTATATCAAGGTTTGAACCGTCAAATCAGAAAAATGTTTGATTATTTAGGTTTTGAGGTTGAATCTTTAAAAAGAATTCAACACGCAACAATTACTCTTGATGGGTTAAAACGAGGTGAATTTAAACCAATCAAACCTAAACAAGTTAAAGAGTTAAAAGCTTATATAGAGAAGGCTGCTAAAAAATAATGATTAGTTTTGCTATTGTTGGTAATATTGCATCAGGAAAATCTACTGTAGAAAACATTCTGCAAGAAAAAGGTTATAAGGTTTTCGATACTGATATTATTGCTCATGAAGTTTTAAATGATTTTGCAGAAGAAATTATCAATCAATTTGACGGACATGATATTTCAGAAAATGGAAAAGTTTCCCGTGAAAAATTGGGAAAAATAGTTTTTAATGATAAAAAATTAAAAGAAAAACTGGAATATATTGTTCATCCTGAAATCAAAAACAGAATTAAGTCGATATTTGAAAAAAATAAGAATGAAAAATATGTTTTTGTATCAATTCCGTTACTTTTTGAAATTGGATGGGGCAATTTATTTGATAAGATATTGTTTATAAAAACAGAGGATGATATTCGCTTAAAAAGATTAATGCAGCGTAATAAATTTACGCAAGAAGAAGCTTTATCTCGAATAAAGTCGCAACTACCACAAGAAAAAAAAGCTAAAAAAGCAGATTTCGTTATTGAAAACAATAGTAGTATTGATGTATTGCAAAAATATATTGAGCGGTTTATAATCCAACTAGAGGATAACGGAGAAACTTAGTGTCAGTTTACTTAGTATCAAAACTGGAAGCCGAAAAAAAGAAACGCACACAAGTTGCATTAGGTGTTTCTCTGCTTGTCGTTGCAATTTTTTCGATAAGCGTTATCTTCTTTCAACTATTGTTAAGAAATGAAAGAATTGAGATTGAAAGTCATATCACAGAAGTAGCAAAACAAAGTGCTCAGGCTGCTAATATTATGATAGCCGGTGATTTTCAAACTCTTGCTTTATATGCACATTTATTAGAAAAAAATCCTAAGGCTTTAGATAGAAAAAATGTTGATAAATGTCTAGAAAAAGCTATTACAAATACAAGATTTTTGTCAATGGCGATAGCTTATCATGATGGACAAGTTAGAATTTATGATTCAAGAAAAGGTTTTTATCCTTATCAAAATGTAAAATCTTTCCGTTATTTCCAAACAGCGATTAAGGGTAAAAAGTTTGTTGACTTCATAAATAATTACTATGATGAAGACAAATTGATAGTACTTTTTGCAATTCCGCTTAAAGATGCAAAAGGTAATGTTATAGGTGTTTTGACAGCTTCTCAAAGAGTTTCTGACTTTATTAATGCGATTGATATCACTGCATTTAACGATCAAGCTGTAGTTCACATTATTGATAACGAAGGACACATCATTTTACGTGATACAAGCCCTAAAACTGTATTGAAGTCTTCAATATTTGAAACTAATGAAGTAAATGATAAAGTTCGAAAAGAAGCTTTGCAATCAACAAATCCTGTAAGTTACTGGTTTAAAGATGAAAACGGTGTTAAAAAAGTTGCAGCTTTTGTACCTTTGGGTTACAACAATTGGAAAGTTTTGGCAATCTTACCGTTTAGCTCTATAAATCACAATACAAAAATGGTATTGAGATATGCAATTTTATTCTTCTTGCTTATTAATACACTGGTTGTAATCGCTGTAAGATACAACTGGATTGTAAGACAACGTTCTGACAATATGATTATGGACTTGGCTTTACAAGATGATGTTACAAATTCATTAAATAAAACAAGTTTTTATATTGAATCAGAAAAAATGTTGTTAAAGACTGATATTGAAGAAGAACCTTTAGCAATTTTGGTTATGGACATTGATAATTTTAAAGTTATCAATGAAGTTTATAATGTTAAAAAAGGCGACAAAGTTTTACGTGATATTGCAAAAATTATATCTAAAGCTGTTGCTGAAAATGGTATCTATGCAAGACTTAATGACGATAACTTTGCTATTATGATGAAATATGATACTGATGAGGATTTAATAGGTTTTGTTGATGATATTACAGACGAATTAGCAAGTTATAAACTTAATATAAAATTAGTACCTTCGTTCGGTATTTTTAAAATAGCTGATAGAAGTTTGACAATTAATGCAATGTGCGATAGAGCGAATATTGCAAAACGTACAGTTAAAGGGCTTGTTGGTGAAAGATATGCTTTCTTTGATGAAAGTCTAAGTAAAGCTATTTTGGAAGATAAACAAATTGAAGATGAGATGAAACAAGCTCTAGAAGAACATCAATTTGAAATGTACTTGCAACCAAAAATTAGTATGGCAACAATGCAACCTTGTGGTTCGGAAGCTTTAATTCGTTGGAATCACCCTAAAAAAGGTTTAATTCCTCCATACAAATTTATTCCGCTTTTTGAAAGAAATGGTTTTGTCGTTGAAGTAGACAAATACATTTGGGAAGAAGCTTGCAAAACAATCAGAAAATGGTTAGATGAAGGTAAAGAACCTTTACCAATTTCAGTAAACTTGTCTAGAATTCACTTTAAATATGATGATTTAGTAGAAGTAATTCAAGGTTTGGTTCAAAAATATAATGTTCCGCAAAAGTACTTTGAATTAGAGCTTACAGAAAGTGCATTTTTAGATAATGAGGGTGCTGTAAACTCTACATTAATCAGATTGCAAGAACTTGGCTTTACTATTGCAATGGATGACTTCGGTGTAGGTTATTCTTCATTGAATATGTTGAGAAAACTTCCTGTAAATGTATTGAAGTTGGATAGAGGATTTATCAATGAAGCAACTTGTACAGAAAGAGGTTTCATCGTTCTAAATCACGTAATTCATATGGCAAAAGACTTAAAAGCTACAGTTGTTTGTGAAGGTATAGAAACTGAGGAACAAGCTGAAACATTAAAGAATGCAGGTTGTGATATTGCACAAGGTTTCTTATATGCAAAACCAATGCCGGTAAAAGAATATGAAGATTACGTTTATAACCATGAAGGTGCATACAGTAAATAATGAATTTTGATGAATATTACTTAAATCAAAATCTTATCTTTTTACGTAAATCGATGCCTGATATAGAAGAACGAATGAAAGATGTCGTAATTACGAATAATTTTAGAATAGGTAGTTCACATACAGGTTATCCGATTTTATTTCGTAATGACGTTGCTTTAAACGATCAATATGATCCGGTTGAAGAATGTGCAAATGTTTTTGAATCAGTTCCGCAATCAAAATATAATTTGTATATAATATGTGGTTTGGAAATGGGGCACTTATTGAACTTCTTTAACGATAATTCAAAAGCTCATATAATTTTGTTTGAAAATGACTTGGAATTAATGAAGTACACTTTGTCCAAAGTCAGTATGATAAAAATATTGGGTAATCCAAATATATATATGGTTTCAAACTACAACGAATTAGGCACTATAATGAATCATATTAAAACTTTGGATATAATAAATAGCACTTATGTTGTTTCAAATAATTTCTATTCACACGCTTATGGTAATGTTATGGCTATTCTTCAAGAGTCGTATTTATAATAAAACATGATGTAATGTTTTATTTTATTGAATTATAAAAATGATATAAATAGGTTGGTCGTTCAAATTCATGGACCGAAAATAATAAGTCTTGATTTAGAAGAAAGAAGAAAAATGAAAGAGTTCTATACTAGTGGTGCAGCCCTTTGAGCAGAAATACTTCGAGAAGGGTTTTACCCATATCTTGGTTATTAATTTCCCATAAAAAAAAGCCACCTAATCGGCGGCTACTAGACTTGGGGAGGAGGTAAGTAAACCTTTCGGTTTTCTTATGCCTTTTATATCGCACGTCAAAAAAATATCTTTATAGCGTTTTTAAATTTATCCTCCATTTGGTTTATGTTAAAATTTTTGTATGGACAAAATAGTTAGTAAAATTACATCAGGCTTGAAGGGTGAAATCGTCATCCCTTCTGATAAATCAATCTCTCACCGAGCAATTATGTTTTCTTCTTTAGCAAAAGGGGCAACAAAAATTTCTAATTTTTCTCGTGGCGCAGATTGTCATTCAACACTAAAAGTATTCTCTCAACTTGGAATTGAACATGAGTTTTTATCAGAGCAAGAATTAATCCTTGTAGCAAATGGAAAACTTAAAGCACCGACAAAAGATTTAAATTGTGGAAATTCGGGTACAACAATGCGTTTAGTATCTGGAATTTTAGCCGGACAGAATTTTGATTCTGTTTTGTTTGGGGATGAAAGTCTTTCTAAAAGACCGATGAAACGTGTTATTGAACCGCTGTCATTAATGGGAGCAAAAATTGACTCAAATGAATTTAAAGCTCCATTAAAAATTTATGGACAAAATCTTAAAGGAATTGAATATAATTCAAAATTAGCTTCAGCACAGGTTAAATCATGTGTCCTTCTTGCCGGTATGCATGCCGATGGTGAAACTGTTTTTACAGAACCATATGTTTCTCGTGACCATACAGAGCGCATGCTTAAATATTTAGGTGCAGATATTCAATGTGATGGGGCAAAAACAGTAATTAAACGTTCGGAATTGACATCCCAAGACATTTCAATTTGTGGAGATATTTCATCGGCGACATTCTTTATTGTTGCAGGTTTGATTGTCCCTCATTCAGATTTTGTAATTAAGAATGTAGGCTTAAACCCTACACGTACAGGCATTTTAGACGTAGTTAAAATGATGGGTGGTGATGTTGAAATTTTAGATAAAAAACTGATTTCAAATGAAGAAGTTGGCGATTTGAGAGTAAAAACATCAGATTTACACGCTTGCGAAATTTCAGGAAGTTTGATTCCTCGCTTAATTGACGAATTACCTGTAATAGCCGTATTGGCAACCCAAGCCGAAGGTACTACGATTATTAAAGATGCCCAAGATTTAAGAAATAAAGAATCTGACAGAATTACAGCGGTGGTTAAGGAACTACGCAAATTCGGCGCTGATATTGACGAAACATCTGACGGATTTATTATCAACGGTAAAAAAGCTTTAAAAGGTGATTGTGAAGTTGATACATACCATGACCACAGATTAGCCATGAGCATGTATATTGCAGGTCTAATTTCAGAAAATCCTGTAAAAATTAATGAGTTTCAGTGGGTAGATATTTCATTCCCAGAGTTTGAAACTTTAGTAAATCAATTATTATAAATAAATTTATAAATTAAAAGTCGCAGCTTGCATTTGCAAGCTGCGACTTTTTACATAACAAATCATGCTTATTCAGGCAATTTTTATATTTACAGTTGTTGTACCTGCTATGATTTGCATATCAAAAGGCTGAATAATGGCTGATATTAATGATATAAATAAACCTCAATAGAAAACACAGCCATAATCTATCATTAAAACCATGAAAAACGTTGCCGAGGCATGAGTACAAAATGGGACTTCTGGAGTACTTTGGTGAACGGATAAAATGATTTTTTCGACCTCTGAAATGCCCTCACACAGCCAACTTTCATAAATTAATCAATCTAACCGTACAAAATCAGTTTACTCGTTAAATTACATACACAACAAAAAAAGCCACTCAATCGAGTGGCTTTTTTAAAATGGTACTCCCAGGCGAATTCGAATCGCCGTCGCCTCCGTGAAAGGGAAGTGTCCTAGGCCTCTAGACGATGGGAGCCTGACTGACTGTATTATTAATATAAACTAAGAAAAAAAATTTGTCAACAGTTTAATTTAAAAAAATTAAATTACTTGAAACTTTTTTATATTTCAGATAAGATAAGGTTAGGAAATTAAGAGGAAACAAAATATGTTCGAACGTTTTACAGAAAAGGCAATAAAAGTTATAATGCTTGCTCAAGAAGAAGCAAGACGTTTAGGTCACAACTTTGTTGGTACTGAACAAGTTTTACTTGGACTTATTGGTGAAGGTACTGGCGTTGCCGCAAAAACATTAAAATCTATGGGTGTAAATCTTAAAGATGCCCGTGCTGAAGTTGAAAAAATTATTGGTAGAGGTACAGGTTTTGTTGCTGTTGAAATTCCTTTCACTCCAAGAGCTAAAAGAGTTTTGGAATTGTCATGGGATGAAGCAAGACAGCTTGGACACAACTACATCGGAACTGAACATTTACTTTTAGGTTTAATTCGTGAAAGTGAAGGTGTTGCAGCTCGAGTATTAGAAAACTTAGGCGTTGACTTGAATAAAATCAGAAGTAACGTGGTTAAAATTCTTGGTGAATCTAAGCCACAAACTGTTTCATCAGGTGCTTCTTCAAGTTCAACATCTTCTACAACAAAGGCTAAAACTCCAAGTTTGGATGAATTTGGTACTGATTTAACATTAGCAGCATCAGAACTTAGACTTGATCCTGTTATCGGTCGTGAAAAAGAAATTGAACGTGTAATTCAAATTCTTGCTCGTCGTACAAAAAATAATCCGGTTCTTTTAGGTGAACCCGGGGTTGGTAAAACAGCAGTTGTTGAAGGTTTAGCTTTACGTATCGTAAATTCAGAAGTTCCTGATATTTTGGATGGCAAAAAAGTTATCCAATTAGACATGGGGCTTTTAATCGCAGGTACAAAATACCGTGGTGAATTTGAAGAACGTTTAAAGAAAATCATGGACGAAATTCGTCAAGCCGGTAACATTATCCTTGTTATCGATGAAATGCACACATTAATAGGTGCAGGTGCTGCAGAAGGTGCAATTGATGCGGCAAACATTTTGAAACCTGCTTTATCAAGAGGTGAAATCCAAGTTATTGGTGCTACAACTCTTGATGAATACAGAAAACACATTGAAAAAGATACAGCTTTAGAAAGAAGATTCCAATCTGTATTAATTGAAGAACCTTCAATTGAGGATTCTATTGAAATTATCCGTGGTATTAAACCAAAATATGAAGAACACCACAGGTTAATTATTTCTGATGATGCAATTGTTTCATCAGTTAAATTGTCAAGTAAATACATTACAGATAGATTCTTACCTGATAAAGCGATTGACGTTTTAGATGAAGCATGCTCAAAAGTTCGTCTAAAAGTTAGCTCTTTATCACCGGAAGGTAAAGAATTAGATAAGGAACTTAGAAGCATTATCAAGGAAAAAGAAGATGCTATTAGAAATCAAGAATTCGAAAGAGCATCTCAACTTCGTGATGATGAAGCTAATATGAAAGAAAAAATTAGAGAAGTTTCTGAAAAATGGCGTAATGAACACGATGCAAACAAACCTGTTGTAACAGAAGAAAATGTTGCGGAAGTTATCGGTATGATGACAGGTGTTCCGGTTACAAAATTAACAGAAAGCGAAAGCGACAGATTGTTGAACTTGGAAAAAGTTTTACACGAACGTGTAATCGGACAAAATGATGCAATCGTTGCTATTTCAAAAGCAATCAGACGTGCAAGAGTTGGTTTGAAATCACCAAACAGACCTATTGGTAGTTTTATTTTCTGTGGTCCTACCGGTGTTGGTAAAACAGAACTTGCAAAAGCTTTGTCAGAAGCTGTATTCGGTTCTGAAGACAATATGGTCAGAGTTGATATGTCTGAATTCATGGAAAAACATTCTACATCTAAATTAATCGGTTCACCTCCAGGATATGTAGGTTACGATGATGGTGGTAGTTTGACTGAAACAATCAGAAAGAAACCATATTCTGTAATTCTTTTTGATGAAATCGAAAAAGCTCACCCTGATGTATTCAATATCATGTTACAAATCTTAGATGACGGTCGTTTGACAGATTCTAAAGGTAGACATGTAAACTTCAAAAATACAATCATCATTATGACATCAAACGTCGGTGCAAGCATGATTGCAACACAATCAAAATTGGGCTTCGTTACAGCAGATGACGAAAAGAAAGATAAATACGAAAAATTAAAAGATACAGTAAATGAAGAAATGAAGAAAGCATTCAGACCTGAGTTTATCAACCGTATCGACGATATTATTGTATTTGCTCACTTGAGTAAGGAAGAAATCAGACAAATCGTAGATTTAATGATGAAAGACTTATTCAAACGTTTAGATGAACGTGGATTAACAATGGAAGTTACTGATGATGTTAAAGACTTCTTAGCAACTGACGGTTATAATGAAGCTTATGGTGCAAGACCATTGAGAAGATTAATTCAACGTAAAGTAGAAGATACTTTGGCAGAAGAAATCTTGTCAGGTAAATACCACGAAGGTGATACAATCGTTCTTGATATGAAAGACGGTAAAATGTTCTTCTCAAAAAAAGGTGATGAACCTAAAGCTGAAAAAACAGAAGAAACTGTAGCTTCAGCAGAAGAATAATTTATAAATTAAAAATAAAGGCGCAGGACATTTTAAAATGTCCTGCGCCTTATTATATATAATATTAAGAGATAATAAGAATTTTAAAAAGTCATGGTTTAAGACTATCTTTATGTGCTATAAAGAATAATAGTGTATTTTATAATTATACTTGGGGAAATATATATATGAAAAAGGTTATTATTATAACGCTATCTATAGTGATAGCAGCAGTATTAGCAAGATTTTTAACTTACCAATTCCAAGGTTTTCAAATGGCTAAAAAGATGAAGATGGCAGGTGCTCCGGGTGTTACAATTCAGACTGTTGAAACAAGAGATGTTATCAAGAAATTTGAAGCTCCAGGTAGAATTCAGTCTGTTTCAAGAATTGATATTGTAGCAAGGGTAAGTGGATATTTGACAAAATCATACTTTAAAGAAGGTGACGTTGTTAAAAAAGGTCAAGTTCTTTTTGAAATTGAACCTCAAGAGTACCAATTGGCCGCTAATAAGGCCAAAGCTAATTTAGATAATGCGCAAGCTCAGTTAGTTTATTACGAAAAACAATTAACTCGTGCAAAAGAACTTGTAAAACAAGATTATATTGCAAAAGCCAAATATGATGAAGTTTTAGCACAAAGAGACTCTTATAGAGCACAAGTTTCTATGTATAAAAGTGCATATCAAGATGCTTTAAGAAATTTATCTTATACAAAAGTAAAAGCTCCGGTGGATGGTCAAGTTGGTATGATTAAGCTTACTGTAGGTAACTATGTAACTGCTCAAAGTGGAGCGTTAACAACGTTAAACAGTGTTGATCCAATTTATGTAACATTCCCGCTTGATGCTAAAAATTACACAGAATTATTGAGAATTGATAAAACTGCTTCAGTAAATCGTAATGTTGACTTGTATTTTTCAACAGGAGCAAAATACGATTTTAGCGGTATTCAAAACTTCCATGATAACAATGTCGATCCAACAACAGGTTCTATTCTAATGCGTGCGACATTCCCTAATCCTAAGGGTATGCTAATTAACGGTAACTACGCAACAGTTTATATTTATTCAAAAGAAAAAGAAAATGTTCCTGTAGTTCCTCAAATCGCAGTATTGGAAAACCCTCAATATAAATATGTATACAAAATTGATGACAAAGGACTTCCTCAAATTCAACAAATCAAAACTTTCGGTCAAGATGGTAAAGATTGGGTTGTTAAATCAGGCTTAAAAGCTGGTGACAAGGTTATTGTTTTAGGTATACAAGGTGTAATTCCATCAAGACCTGTTAGAGAATTAACTCAAGAAGAAATCAATGCTATTGATGCTTCAGCAAAAGCAAAGAAAGAAAGTAACTCTAAAAAATAATTAGGTAATATAAAATGGCAGAATATAACGAAAAAGATATAAACTTATTCATTAAACGACCAAAATTTGCGATTGTAATTTCACTTGCTATCGTTTTGGCTGGTTTAATTATGATGTGCGGATTGCCACTTGAAGATTATCCGTCAATTACACCTCCACAAGTTGTAGTAAGTGCGACATATACAGGTGCAAGTGCTGACGTTGTAAGAGATACAATTGCTGCTCCTATTGAAGCTCAATTGAACGGTGTTGAGGATATGATTTATATGTCCTCAACTTCGCAAAACGGTTCTTATGAATTAAGTGTATTTTTTGAAGTTGGTACAGATCCTGATATGGCGGTAATTAACGTAAATAACCGTCTACAATTGGTAACACCTCGTTTGCCGAGTGATGTAAGAAACTATGGGTTAACAGTACGTAAAAGAACCGGTGGTCCGGGTATCTTGATGATTGCCGTAAATTCACCAACAAACGCATTTGATACATTGTATATTACAAACTATGCCTCAATTTATATCAAAGATGAATTGGCTCGTATTAAAGGTGTATCAAGTGTTAACGTATATGGTGCAGCAGAATACTCAATGCGTATATGGTTAGATCCGGTAAAGATGGCTAACTACAAGATTTCAGCAACGGAAGTTAAAAATGCCATTATGGCGCAAAATACACAGGTTGCCGTTGGTGACTTAGGTGCTGAACCTTTAAAAGATACGCATGACGTTAAATTTACATTGAGAACAAAAGGTCGTTTGTCTTCTGCAAGTGAATTTGAAAACATTGTTGTTTATTCAAATCCTGATGGTTCAAACGTAAAATTAAAAGATATTGCAAGAGTTGAATTGGGTGCTGAATCTTATTGGGGCGACTCTTTTATCGGTGGTAAACGTTCTTCTCTTATAGTAATCAGACAATTACCGGAAGCAAACTCTATTGATTTAGCTAAAAAATGTGCTAAACGTATGGAAGAATTGAGTAAAGGTTTCCCAAAAGGCTTAGAATACCACATTGAACACGATGAAACTGAATTTGTACAAGAATCTATTAAAGAGGTAGAAAATGCGATTGGCTTGGCTATTTTGCTTGTTGCCTTGGTAACATACTTCTTCTTAGGTTCAAAACGTGCTGCATTTATTCCATTGTGTGCGATTCCTGTGTCATTAGTCGGCGTATTTATTTTCGTAGCAATGCTTGGTTTTTCAATAAACTTGTTAATGTTGTTTGGTTTGGTACTTGCCGTAGGTCTTGTAGTAGATGATGCGATTGTAGTACTGGAAAACGCACAAAGACATATTCAGGCAGGTAAAAATCCAAGAGAAGCAACAATTATTACAATGTATGAGGTTACAAGTCCCGTAATTGCAACATCGTTAGTATTGATGGCGGTATTTGTGCCGGTATGCTTTATGCCGGGGGTAAACGGTAGAATGTATCAACAATTTGCAGTTTGTATTGCTTGTTCTATGGGCTTGTCAACGTTGGTTGCTTTGTCATTAGCACCTGCTTTATGTTCGACTATTTTGAAAGAACATGACGATGAAAAAGTTCCTGAAATTATTAAAAAGTTTGATAATTGGTTTAACGGAGTTCGTGATACATACTTAAAAGCGGCTCATTACTTTGTAGAATCACCAAAAAGAACAATGGTAACTTTGGGAGTTCTTACTTTAATGGCTGTAATTATGGGTAACGTAATTCCAACCGGTTTTATTCCGACTGAAGATAAAGGTGCGGTAATGGTTCAAGTTCAATTACCGGACGGTGTTTCTACGGTCAGAACAAAACAAATTGCGGTTCAAATCGAAGATAAGATTAAAGTTATGGACGGTGTTCGTCAAACAATCAATATCATTGGTTTCTCAGGTGAAAATACAGCATTTATTGTTGTTCAATTAAAACCTTGGAGCCAAAGAAGAAAACCTTCACAACAAATGGATGCAATCATTGGCAAAATTAGGGCTCAATTCTCTAATTATCCGGCTGCAAGAGTTGTTGCGTTTTCACCAACTCCAATCCCTGGTATGGGTAATTTTGGTGGTTTTGAATATCAATTACTTGATAAGGGTGACAGAACTCCTCAAGAATTGTATGATGAAGCTCAAAAATTGATTGCCGCTGCAAATTCAAATAAAAATTTAACTTCAGTATTTACAACATATACTGCTACATTGCCACAAATCATTGTAAAAGTTAATGAAGAACAAGCAATGGCTCAAAAAGTTTCAATCAGTGAACTTTATACAACAATGTCAGCCGTTTATGGACAAACATACGTAAATGACTTTAACAAATTTGGTCGTGTATACCGTGTTATGTTGCAAGCTGATGCTGATTTCCGTTCTAAAGAGGCGGATTTAAAACGATTGTTTATCAAGAATACAGAAGGTAAAATGGTTCCATTGTCATCAATGGTTAAATTTGAACCAATTGTAGGACCTTACAGTTTGACAAGATTTAATATGTACAATGCCGTAACTATCAATGGTAACGGTGCGGGTAGTGTTTCATCTGGTCAAGCAATGAAAGAAATGGCAAAAGTTTCAGATGAAGTATTACCTCAAGATATGGGTTTTGCTTGGTCTGGAAGTTCATTGCAAGAACAAGAATCAACAGGACAAATTGTTGTAATTTTGGTATTGTCACTAACATTCGTATATTTATTCTTAGTAGCGCTTTACGAAAGTTGGACATTACCGATTGCCGTAATGTTAATTGCTCCGGTTTCTTTGATTGGTGCGTTATTTGCTCAATATGTAGCGGGATATTCTTTAGACTTGTACTGTCAAATTGGTTTAATTATGTTAATTGGTTTAAGTACAAAACAAGCTATTTTAATTATTGAGTTTGCTAAAGATGCATACGAAAAGAATGGCGGAGATGAAGTTGCAGCAGCAATGGAGGCAGCTAAATTAAGATTTAGAGCTGTAATGATGACAAATATTGCATTCATTTTAGGCGTGTTGCCGTTGGTATTTGCATTTGGTGCAGGTGCTGTAAGCAGACACTCAGTTGGTATGACAGTATTTGGCGGTATGATGGCTGTAGCGTTCATTGGTACATTATTAGTTCCTGGATTCTTCGTTTGTATCCAAAGAATGAAAAAGAATTCAAGAAGTGTATTAAAAGACGATTCAAAAATGAAACAACTTTTGGACAGTATTAAATCGTTTTTACACGATGGATTAGAAAAAATAAAAAATGCAGGTAAATAAAATGTATAAAAAATTATTTTCATTAATTTTAATATGTTTATTAACAACAGCAAACCTTGCACTTGCCGGTGAAGTTTCTGTTATTGATAATAAACAGGCAAAGACAGATGAATTAAGTGAAATTGGTAATAAAATTATTACATCAGAATATCCTGATGCGGATAAAATATCACCACAAATTGAAGATATAAAAAAAATAAGTGATACAAAAGTAATTGAAGGTTCTGTTGAAAAGACTATTGATATCACATTAGAGGATTGTATTAAGTTTGCACTGGGTAATAATCCTAGAATTCGTGCTGCAATTGAAGAAATTTCAGCTTCAGATGCAAGAATTAAGCAAGCTTGGTCAAGTTATTTTCCTAACTTAAATTGGACAACAAACGGTTCTAAAAACAAGAATTTGTTATTTTCTGATGCTATTGGTGCTAAAGATGCAACATATACTTTGTATTATTTAGGTCAAATTTCTGTAAGTCAAATGATTTATGACTTTGGTGTTACTCAAAATCAAGTTACAATAAAAAAATTGGCTTATAAATCAGCGCAAGAAACATTAACAAGTGTAGTTAATGAAGTTATTATGCAAACAAAGAATGCATATTATGCTCTATTATTAGCATATGACGATAAAAAAGTAAAAGAAGATAATGTTAATAAGTTCGAACTATTCTATAATCAAGCAAGAGCTTATTATGAAATTGGTACAAATCCGAAAGTTGACGTAACTATTGCTGAAGTAAACTTGAGTAATGCAAAGTTGCAATTAATTCAAGCCGATAACCAAGTTGATGTTGCAATGGCAAATTTGAATAACGTTATGGGTTTGCCATATATGACAAAATTCAATGTTCAAGAACGATTGAAATATGCTGATTGTGATATAACTTTAGAAGAAGCAATGAGCATTGCTGATGAATCAAGACCGGATTTGAAAGTTGCAAAATTGCAAGTAGAACAAGCTCGTCAACAATTAAAATTGATGAAAAAACAATATTTACCAAAAATTACAGCGCAAGGTTCATATGCAATTGGTGGTGCTCAACCAACTAAATCTTATGGTTATTCATTCGGTGGATATTTAGATTTTCCAACAGTTAACGGTATGTTGATTAATCAACAAATTAAAGAAGCTAAGGCGAATTATTCAAAACAAATGGCTAATGCTACAAGTACTGAAAATGATATTCGTTTAGAAATTCAAAAGGCGTATCTATCACTTGTTGAAAAGAAAAATCAAATTCCTGTAGCGTTTTTGGGTATGAAACAAGCAAAAGAAAACTATGACATTTCATTCGGACGTTATAAGGTTGGAGAAGCAAGCCCAACAGAATTGAAAGATGCTCAAGTTTCATATTTGAACTCGCAAATTTCATATTATAATGCGTTATACCAATTTAACTCAGCAAAAGCAGGTTTAGAAAAAGCAATTGGTAAGAATATTATGTTTGGGGAAGAGGTTGTTGATTTAACTCCGTAAAGGCAGTATCAACAATTTCTTTTATGTCAAACTCTATAGGCTCGTGTTTTTCACTAGTCAAATGAATTAAGTATTCAATGTTACCACAAGGTCCTTTTATTGCTGAATGTGTTAGATTTAAAACAGTATAATCCAGAGATTTTGAGCATTCAATAACACTGGTTATAACGCTGTAATGCGTGTTTTTGTTTCTAATAACACCACCTTTTTCTACCAATTCTTTGCCTGCTTCAAATTGAGGCTTTATTAAACATATTAATTCTTGTTTTTCAGTTAAAAGTTTTTTAAAATTTGGCAAAACTTTTTCTAAAGAAATAAATGATACATCACAAACTAAAAGGTCTGCGATAGGTTCATTTTCTGCATAGATATCTTTTCTTGAGCAAATTTTAAGGTTTGTTTTTTCTATTGTTTTAACTCGTTCATCACTTCTTATTTTCCAATCCAGTTGACCATAGCCAACATCAACGGCGTAAACGAATTTTGCACCATTTTGAAGTAAACAATCTGTAAAACCTCCGGTTGAAGCGCCGGCATCAAGACAAATTCTGTCTTTTACAATTACGTCAAATGTTTTCAATGCTTTTTCTAATTTAAAACCGCCTCTAGATACGTAAGGCATTGATTTTACACGAATTTCGTACTCTTTTTGAGTATTTATTTGAAATCCGGCTTTGGTGATTCTTTCATCGTTAATTAAAACATCCCCCGCTAAAATAGAGGCTGCTGCTTTGCTTTTGTTTTCAAAATAACCTAAACCAACAAGGTATTTGTCTAATCTTTCTTTTTTCAAATTCGGAAAACCTTTTCTGCATTTTTAGTTGTAACATTTGTAACATTTTGCAATGATGTTTCTTTTAAATCGGCAATTTCTTGTGCAATATATGGAATGTATTTGGGTTCGTTTATTTTGCCTCTGAAAGGAACAGGTGCAAGATATGGAGCATCTGTTTCAAGCATAAGATGTTCAAGTGGAATTTCTTTAGCAACTTCTTTCATTTTTTTTGCATTTTTGAAGGTTACAACTCCACCTAATGACAAATACCAACCTTCTTTAATACATTCTTTTGCAAATTCTACACTTCCTGAAAAGCAATGTAAAATAATATCTGAACCTTTGTTGTATTCTTTTAAAATATCAAAAGTATCTTTGTGTGCTTCTCTATCGTGAACATCAATTGGTAAATTCAATTCATTGGCAAGTTGAATTTGTTTTATAAAGATCTCTTTTTGAAGATCTACAAAAGAGGTGTCCCAATAGTAATCAAGACCAATTTCACCAATTGCAACAACTTTTTTGTTATTTTTAGCCAAATTTATAATTTTTTCGTAAGTTTTGTCATCCCAAGTTTTTGCTTCTTCCGGAAAAACACCAAGCATACAAAAAATATTTTCGTGATTATTGCAAATTTCAATTTTGCTTTCAAAATCTTGCTCATTTACGGCAGGCATAATTATTTTTTTTACGTTAACTTCATTCGCAGATTTTATTATTTCATCAAGCGAAATATCTTCAATCATATCAATATGTGAGTGTGTATCGATAAAATAATTTTCCATAAAATGATTATAACATGATTTTATATTAATGCTAAAATATTTATATGGGATTAACGTTCGAGGAAGCACTATCACAAATTAAAAGTCAGATGGATATTGTTGATATCATATCTGAAGAAATAGTATTGAAGAAAAAAGGTTCAAATTATTGGGGCTTGTGTCCTTTTCATGGTGAAAAAACTCCATCATTTTCAGTTAATGCTCAAAGAGGATTTTTTAAATGTTTTGGTTGTGGTGTCGGCGGTGATGCAATTACTTTCTTGATGAAGATCCATAACTGGGATTATATGCAAACTATTAAATATTTGGCGGAACGTTATCACGTTGAATTGCCCGAATATAGCAGTGATGGTGGCAAACATAAAGAAGAACGAGCTTTAATGACTGAGGCTTGTAAGAAGGCAGTTGAATTCTATCAAGATATATTGTTGAGTTCTCCGACAGATAACATAGCAGTAAAATATTTAAACAACCGTGATATCACACCAGCAATAATTTCAAAGTTTTCTTTAGGTTTATCCTTAAAAGAACCAAATATGCTTTATAACAAATTGAAGCGTGATTATGATGATTCAATTTTAGAAAAAGCCGGATTAATTTTAAAATCTAATCAAGGACGCTATTTAGACAGATTTAGAAACCGAATAATTATCCCAATCCAAAATGAACAAGGAGAATATATTGCATTTGGTGCAAGAGCAATTGAAGAAGGTCAAAATCCGAAATATTTAAACTCTTCTGATTCTCCGATTTATAACAAGAGTAAGATTTTGTACGGATTGTACACGGCAAAAGAAGCAATTAAACAAGAAGACTCTGTTGTAATAATGGAAGGCTATTTTGATGTAATTTCAGCGCAAGCACACGGAATTCATAACGCAATAGCATCTTGCGGAACTTCAATGACACTGGAACACGTTAAAATGCTTTCAAAATATACAAAAAGCAGAAGAATTTATCTTTCTTTTGACACAGATTTAGCAGGACAAAATGCCACTAAACGTGGAGGAGAATTGATTAAATCTGCATTTAGCGGATTAGGAAATATAAAACAATTTGATGAATCACATATTTCAACAAATGAAGATAAATATGCTTGTGAAATCAGAGTTGTTTCTCCGCCGGAGGGTAAGGATCCTGATGAATTTATCAGAAGTTCAGGTGCAGAAGCCTTCAAGTCATATATTGAACATGCTCCGCTATTGTTGGATTTTGAGTTAAATCAACTGTTAAAACGAAAAAATGAAGTTTCAACACCTCAAGAAAAATCAGAATTAGTGAAAGAAATTATTCCGATTTTGAATGATGTACAAAATCCGATTATTCAATCAGAATATATAAAAATAGTTGCAACAGCGCTATCATTGGATGACAAAGCTCTTCAACAGGATGTAAGAAAAGCAAGTAGGGCAGATTTTATTATTCCTGAAGTTTCGTCTGTCAATGTAACAAAATCTTTACCAATAGAGGAAATAGCGCAAAAAAATCTACTTAGTTTGTTTTTAATAAATACAAGCCCATATTCTATGGGTATGATTTCAGAAAGAATAAAAAGTGTAAATTTTACAAATAAAACGTTAATAATTGTAAAAGATACAATTGACAAATTAATCAATACCGTAAATAATGTTAGTGACTTAACGGATAAATTATACATAGAGTTCTCTCAAAATCAAGAAATTAAAACCCTAATTACAGATTTGATTTGTATATCAGAAACATTTAACAATTTAAAAGAAAAAGAGTTTGATGCAATTATTAGGGAAAATATTGAAACTCTGGAAAAATGCAAACTGAATGAAGAACATATGCAGATGAAGAAGTTATATCAGGAAGCGAATGATGATGAAACTGAGTCATTAAAGGTGCAGATGCAACTCAGAGATAAAATAAAAAAATTAAGAACTGGAGATAATGAATGACAAAGAAAAGACAAGCAAGTTCAATAGTTAATATTATGGAAGAAGAAAATATGGACATATTGGATATTGATTCTGAAAAAGATGTTGACGATGCAGGCGAAGAATCTTACATGAACGTAGATATAAGCACTGATAATATTGAGGATATTGTTTCTGTCGGTAAAATCGAATCAAAATCACCATATGAAGATGTATATTTGATGGATTCACCTGAAGAAAAGGCTGATGATTTGGAAGTTCCAAAAGGTGTTGCCGTAGATGATCCGGTACGTTTATATTTAAGAGAAATCGGACGTATCAAATTATTATCAGCAAATGAAGAAATTGAATTGGCTAGAGCTATCATTCAAGGTGGTACTCCTGGGGCTATCGCAAAAAGAAAATTGGTTCAAGCAAACTTAAGATTAGTTGTAAGTATTGCTAAAAAATATGTTGGTCGTGGCATGCTATTCTTAGACCTTATTCAAGAAGGTAATTTAGGTTTAATCAGAGCTGCTGAAAAATTCGACCATGAAAGAGGTTTCAAATTCTCTACTTATGCAACTTGGTGGATTAGACAAGCAATTACACGTGCAATTGCAGACCAAGCAAGAACAATCCGTATTCCTGTTCATATGGTAGAAACAATCAATAAACTTAAAAAGGTTACAAGAAGACTTGCTCAAGAGTATTCTCGTAAACCGACAGAAGAAGAATTGGCAATGGAAATGAACGTTTCTATTTCAAAACTTAGAGAAATCATTAAAATCGCGCAAGAACCATTATCATTGGAAACTCCAATTGGTAAGGAAGAGGATTCTCGTTTAGGTGACTTTATTGAAGATAAAGAAGCTGATGCTCCAATCAAAACAGTTGCTTCAGACTTGTTGAGAGAAGACTTGGCAGAAGTTTTATGTACATTATCACCAAGAGAAAGAGATGTATTGAGATTACGTTTTGGTATGGATGATGGTCGTCAAAGAACATTAGAAGAAGTTGGTCAATTATTCGGTGTTACTCGTGAACGTATTAGACAAATTGAAGCAAAAGCCTTAAGAAAATTAAGACATCCAAACCGCTCTAAACGTTTAAAAGAATATGTTGAAGTTTAATAAAAAGCCCTCTTTTGAGGGCTTTTTAAATATTGAATTAAACCTTAATTAATCCTTCTTTAATTAGCACATTTTTAACTCTTAACTCAAAGTCATCTTCATTTTCACTAGAATTAAACATAGGCAATAACCCTGCTAGAAGATAATTTAGATTCACATCATAGTCTTTTAATAACAATACTAATTTTTCATTATTCAATAAAGTTCTATTTGTTTCAATATTAGAATAAAATTGCTTTGAAATCCCTAAACTTTCTCCCATCTGCTCTTGCGTTAAGTTAAGGGCTTGTCTGATTTTTTTTAATCTTTGTCCTTGTGTTGTCATAAATTACCACTTTGTATTTACATGTATTGACAAGTATTGTAATTTATGTATATAATAAAACTATTAATATACTTAATCACTTTATATTAATATACCATATACAAACTATATTTGACAAAATAATTCATAGGGCTTTTGTCTAAAATTTTTGTCATGCAAAAAATACATGGAAAAATAGGTTAATTTTAAATGGAAAAGATTTATAAATATAATCTTGCCAAGTTTTTGGCGGGGTTTTCTTTGATTGAAATTTTAATCGCTTTAATAATAATTTCTTTAATTACAGCTGCTTTTATTCCGATTTTAACTAAAAAAGTTTCTAAAATAACTGTTCATACAACAAGCGGTTTAACAACAGAATGTTCTGATAAATTTTCAGAAGATTGTTCATTATGTACTGAATATGAATGTATAATGTGTTCTAAAAATTGCTTGGATGGCAAATATAAATCCCTTAAATGTGAATGTGAAAATTGTAAAGATAAATATGGCGCTTGTAAAACTTGTAATAAAGATAGATGTACGCTTTGTGAAGAAGGTTATTACATTAAAAATGGCGCTTGTGCTGATTGTTCCGTTGGTTGCCCTGCTGGTAAAACTTGTTTTTGTGATGGCATAACTCAAAATGATTCATGTGATATTGGTAATTACATCCAAAATAACGCATGTAAACCATGCTCAGCAAAATTTGGGGTAAATTGCGCAACTTGTAATGTAAATATGTGTACTTCTTGTAAATGGAGTTATTTTTTAAAAGACGGCTCTTGTTTATATTGTAGAACTTATAATGAAGCTAAAAATTGTGACGCTTGTACATCAGAGCGTGCTGATGACTGTATAAGCTGCGGTGGTGGTGCAATTTTTGATACTGATTCATCCGGAAATAAAATCTGTTCGTGGTGTTCTTCTTTTATTCCTAATTGCACAAGTTGTGAAAATAAAAATGAATGTAGAGAATGTGGAAACGGTAATTTTTTAAATCTCTCTAAAAAATGTCAAGAATGCTCTATTGATGGATGTATTACGTGTAAAAATAACGTTTCAAGTCCACAATGTACAACGTGCTCTGGTGATAAGTATCTTGAAAATAATATTTGTAAACCCTGTACAAATATTGATGAAAACTGCGCAGGTTGTTCTAATGGTGTAACTTGCGTATCTTGTAAGCAGGGTTATCATTTATCTGATGATAAAAAAAGTTGCTTAAAAAACGGTGAAACTGCAAACTGTAGCGATGAAAACTTTATGCAAATTAATAACTATTGCGTTACAAGAAAAAACATGGGTGACGCCTCTCTTTTATCAATTCCCTCAACCGTTACAGTTGTAAATGTTGGAGAAAATTGTTACAGTTCAACAGGAAAATGTTGCTGGAAGGGGCAAACTGCAAGTTATACTTGTAAAACAACAAATGGTGATTATTCAGCTTGTAATAGAACAGTTTGTAATTATGCTGCTGCTAAAGAAATTTGTTCAAAATTTAACTATGAGGGTAAAACTTGGAAATTGCCAAATGATTATATTTTAAACACATTTTATAAATATTCAATTGGTTTAGGTAATGATGGCTTCATGATGTGTTGTACAGAAGGATATAATACTTCTAAATGTTACAAAACAACAGATTGCAAGGGTTCATTGTTAAATGAATGTCGCCCTAATGAAGTTTGGGGAGAAGTGAGATTCTTTGCATTTTTTAGTGCCACTTGGTCTAAATCTGAATCAAAACTTCAAGAAAGCTCTGCTAAAAGTGTTCGTTGTATAAGTGATTTATAAACTTCATGTTATTTTGTGTATTTTTTGGGGACACCCTCTCGTCCCCTCTTTTTTTGAATTTTTCCTACTTTAAAAAAATAAATTTTATTATATAATCATAAAAACCACATTAAAAAGATTGAATCAATGAAACAAAATAAACCAAAATTAATTATTTTCACAGGTCCATCTGGCGTTGGCAAGGGGACGATTTTAGCAGACTTTTTTAAAAAAGTTGATAATAACATAATCTATTCAATTTCAAATACAACAAGGCAACCTCGTGACGGTGAAATTAATGGAATGCACTATTTCTTTATTTCAAAAGAAGAATTTGAAAAAATGATTAAAGATGACGCATTTCTTGAATATGCTTGTTATAGCGGAAATTATTACGGTACAAATAAAAAATTTGTGTCTGAAAAATTAAACGAGGGTAAAAGCGTTCTTTTGGAAATTGAACTTCAAGGGGCTTTGCAAGTTATGGAAAAATGCCCCGAAGCGGTTACAATTTTCATTAAACCGCCAACTTTTGAAGAACTTGAAAAGCGCCTTCGTGGCAGGCACAGTGAAAGCGAAGCTTCAATTTTAAAAAGATTAGCTGCCGCTAAGGAAGAATTAAAAAATGCCGATAAATTCAGCTATGTAATTGAAAATAATGTTGTTGAAAAAGCGGTCGATGAATTAATTGAAATTTATAACAAGGAAACAAAATAATGAAAAATATCCTTTTGGGTATAACATCTTCAATTGCCGCTTATAAAGCCTATGAATTAATAAGACTTTATAAGAAAAATGGTTATAACGTTAAAACAATAATAACTGAAAATGCGAAAAATTTTATCTCACCTTTGGTTTTAGAAACTTTAACAAATAACAAAGCCTACTTCGAGCAATTTGAAAAAGAATTTAAAGTTGAACACATAAGCCTTGCACAGTGGGCTGATGTTTTTGTTATAGCGCCAATTAGCGCTAATACATTATCTAAAATTGCAACAGGCGTTGCAGATAATCTTTTAACAAGTGTTTTTTGCGCTTATTTAGGATATAAAAAGCCTATTTTAATTGCCCCTGCGATGAATGAGGGGATGTATAACAATCCTTTTGTGGTTGAAAATATAGAAAAATTAAAGAAAAATGATGTTGAAATAGTTGAACCTGAAAGCGGTTTTCTGGCATGTAATGCTAATGGCAAAGGAAGATTAGCGGATATTCAATTAATTTATCAAAAAACTTTAAGAATGTTATATCAAGATAAAAAAAATAATTCT
>OIYG01000477.1_pt1 | contig 38767 bp, 42 predicted proteins | sample 1587861 | NCBI WGS metagenome assembly OIYG01 (sample SAMN03283272) | human gut metagenome | biome: human-associated habitat; material: feces | host: Homo sapiens | place: Peru | collected 2012 | reverse complement strand
CAGGTTCTCCCCCGGTCGCAGGCCTCACAGGTTTCTGCAACGCGATCACTGTATTTGCAGTTTATTCCGCAATGGGAATGGGTTTTCGGTCTCCATCCCGACCACTGGAACAGGTTTAAGGTCTCTGTTCCGACCTTATATACATCTTTTATATTTTAATTATGCAAGATAACTTTAGAATCTGCAACAAGTTGTTGCTAAATTAACTGCTTATTTATGAACTCAATTCCGTTACCAGTGAAGAATATCTTTTTGTCCGGTTCTTTATATCCTCCTCACTGACACCATAATAACAATATAAATCTCTGGCTATTTTCTTAAACCTTTTTATGACCGACTTATTTCCAGAGTAAGATATTCCAAATATATTCCAGGTATAATCTACCTCTATTTCCATTAAATCCTCACCAATTTTTATTTCATATAAATGAAAATCCATGGGAATTACATTATCAGGCATTTGGTCAATCAATTTATTTCTAATTTCCATTTCATTCAAAAAATTTTTAACAGATTCTTCATTATGAAAATCTGGTTTTGGAATATCCTTCCTTTGGCCCAAAAGTTCTGGTTTATGCTGCATAATCAAACTAGCTTTTAGATTTTTCTGTCGTTCTATCCAATTTGTTGCGGCAGGATTGATTTCCACTAAATCATAATGATCCTTTGCGTATTGCACCACTTCCGCAAGGGTATGCGGGTTGGCCGCTATTCTCTTTTCTATCCTTTTTCGTCTGGATTGATAGATAGCATTTCGGATTCTAATCTTTAGAGATTGCTTTTGAGCTTCTCCAAATATAAAAACACTTGTGGGACCATCTTCACCATTTATTATGGAAACTTGATTGATACTTTTATTTTTCATAAGTGCCCTCTACTCACAAATCCCGATTATATCGGTGATTCACAATCTTTTAGCCAAAATCGCAGTTCCATAACCGTCACAGCAATTTTATACTTCATATTATTCATATAACTAGATATTTTCATATTTTTACCTCTTTCAATTATTCAAATATCCCTGATCCAGTTCTTCTTTCGACCAGACTCTTTCATACGTTCCACCAATTTCGTCAAAAACCTTTTGCCATGTAGAAAATTTATGGATTTCCTCCATGCTATCCTTGTTATTCTGAAGCCATTCATACAGCTTTTCATACATAGAACCAGAAAACCGGACACTCCAATTGTTTTTATAATTTTCATTGTCACTGTATGACATTCCATCAGCTCCTATGGATATAATTCCCTGATCTGTCCGTTTTGCCATTCCTCTAATCTCTAAATCAGCCCAGATAAAACCTTCTTCCCGACTCTCAATTAAATTAGGGTATTTGTCAAAATACATCTCCGCTAATTCTTCATACCTCTTCCGATCCGCTTCATTTTGCAGAAGAACCTTGCCACCTCTGCCTTCTTCACCGTCTTTTACTAAATACTGGATGCCGGTACCTGAATGTGTATTTAATGTAAATCCCTGCAAAGTCTCCACATCCAGCGAATCTTTATCCATTACATTCTGCAATGCATCTTTTAATTCATCATCTAATACCAGGGCATCGTAACTCATCGTTCCATGCTCAGAAATCAAAAACTGCTTTCCTGTTGTTTCATCCTGTCTTATTTTTATATCAGAATAGGAAAATGCCCCCAAACGCTCCCCGTCTTTATTGTATATATCAAAACATTCAGCTTCATTATCGGGTACGATTCTATAATTTTCGGATTCGTACTCTGAATATTCCTGTTTCAAAGTATTTATCGTTTTTCCTGACAGTGCCAGATAAGAATCCATCACTGTACTTTTCTTAGCACGATTGATATCCGCTCTACTGCTAATATCCTCCTTATCCACCGTCTGAGCCAAAGTGTCAGCCCACTTATTCTGGTTCCGATTTGGTTTTAGGTTGTTATAACCTGTTGAATAACGGCTCTCCGCTCCTATACTTCCAATCATTTTTTAAATTCCTCCCGACATTTTATTCTCTTATTTTAGATGCCAACACGGTATAAAATTCTTTTTCCTGTTGCAGATATGCTGCCCTTTCATCTGTAACGGCTGCCAGCGGATTTTCTATTCTCTCCAATACTTTGTCGATAGCTGCTAAATAACTTTCTTTCGTTTCACCAAAAATATTGTCATCACCACCTGTCAGAAAATCCTGCTCTACCGATAGCTGCGTTAATATACTGGTTACATCCGTCTGAAATGGATTAAAACCAGTTTCTTCCAATGTTTCCTGCCATGCTGCCTTGACACTCTGCGGCACTGTCTGAAGGTAATAACCACTCATATAAGCAATCTGCTTTTTGGTTTTTTCGTCTGCAAACTGATAGGTTCTGTTATTCGCTTTTTTTTTACTTTTTCCTTTCGATGGAATATAAGACCAGTTTGGTTCTCCATTACTACCAGAAGTAATTAGCTGTTCCCTTCCAACTGTTCCTATATTTGAAAAAGAGATTCCCATTAATCACACTCTAGCTTCAAACATACTTTGGCTAACACCTTTCATCCACATATTCTGTGCTGCTCCATATCCTTTTTCCTGCCCTATATCATACAATCCACTGCTGTCAAAGCCTATTTTTAATACCAAATCATTTTCTTTCTTCCAGCCATTTTTAGCATATTGCAGCCATCTCTTAGAATAAAGTTCATACCCTGCACCATTTTTAGATTTTTCCTTAAACAATGCCAGTAAATCTGTACCATCCTCTGCAATAAAAGTACCATTTTTATATATCGCATTGCGTGCATCATACCCGGTTGTCTCATACACTTCATGCCATAAAGAATATTGGTTTGCCTTTGTCATATTTGCCTGCGAATTAACAATTTCATTATCTGCATCATGCATACAAATCCACGCATGTGTCCATATATTTTTCGCATTATCCCCTTCATTCAGTAATTTTTCTATCTGCGATAATGTATCTCTATCTGCATTTCCCGACACCGTTGGTTGATATGTATATGGGTCAATAGAAAATACCAGATCTGCCTGTTTTGATATTGATATCCCATTCTTTGAAAGTAGATTTGAAATTTGCTGATTTACAACACTTCTGGCATACTGTTTTTCCCTGTCAGTATTGCGTACATAACCAACACTTCTTGAACCACCTGTATATACGTCCTTGTAATTTCTTAATGCATAATCATACCGGGCAAATCCAGCCGAATATTTTCCTCCTGTTTGTAACATTCTTTTCTCATTGCGGTAAGCTATGGAACGCTGATCTTCTGTCATATATGAGCAAAAGTTAGGTGAAGTCACATCACAATATTTCGATATGACATATGCCATTGGATCAGAATGCGACATATTTTCTTTGTACATTTTATCATAATGCTCCCGCAAAACTTTTTGTACGAAACGATCCTCCTCTGTAAGTCCATCATATTGATATCCTACAGTTGTACCGGCGCTGGAATTATTGGGCAGCTTGTTTAAATCCCTGCCAGCTGGAATGTTGTTATAATAGTCAGAATTATTTACAGTAACCATATTATCCCCCTGCCTTATATAAGTCTTATAATCTGTATCATGTAAATCATACTGGAACCCTATCGATAAACTTTTTTCATTTTATTTTCCACATTTTTTCTTCATTATTCGGAGTTCTTCCGACTATGTCACCTATTGGATTTCTCTCAGCCTCAATATGATATGTAATCCAAGTTCTCTTTTTTTCCTATGTTCAAATGACTAAGCACTATTTATACTTACTATTTGCATTTGGCAAATTAAGATATGTATCCATACTTTTCGTCCAAAGCAACGATAAGTCAAACCTTCCCAATTTGTTTAAATCTTCTATGCTTTTTTTGAACATTGAGATAAAATCTCTTCTGTCGTTAAGTCCCATATTACCAGCTTCAAGCGGCAGAGACGTGAAACCTCCCTGCTTCTCCACTTTGTAATGTGCCTCCAATGCACGCATTTCGACTACTGTAGCATTTGATGGATTAACGTCATTGATATAAATTCTTTGCTCAAACTCTTTCCCGTTTTCATCCACACCTTTCGCTAACACCACAGGATTTTCATCCGTCGAATCATCCGCATATTTAAGGCAATAAGAAAGACCTGTACCATTACCTCCTGTCCACAACATATTATCTGTTGTGAATATCTGGTATACCTTTGGTGTTTCAGCCGTATAAAATGTCTTTTCCGCAGATACAGGGGCTTTCATATTGTTGCCTTTTTGTTGACCATACCATGAAGATACTGTATTTAAATCAGAACCAACGTACATACTTCTGTTCCTCCTATTTCAATATCATTTTTGCATCATGCATAAAATTATTCTCCTATTTTGGATGCCAACACTGTATAAAATTCTTTTTCCTGTTGCAGATATGCTGTCCTTTCCTCTGTCATTCGGAATCTATTCACTCTCCATAACGGTCCAAGTGATCTATTACTTTTATGACCATCTATACCAAGTTCCGCTATTCAAAAGCTGTGACATACTTTCTTCATATCTTTTCACTGCTTTCTGCTGAATGGAACTAGGCACCACATAATCGTTACCAACTTCACTTATTTTCCCATTTACCAGTTCGCAATGTGTCCCGTTTATCACAAATTCTCTGCTTGTATCCACTCCCTGTGACGCAAGAAAATCTAAAATATAATCGGTGTATGTATCTGTCATACTTGAAAAATACTGCTGATCCGCAAAATGTATCAGGGAGCTCAGACCACCTATCATCATATTGCATCTTTCATCATCTGCCTTGCTTCCGTTTCCATAGCCCTCGCCCCAGACAAAATCTTCCTGTACCGTCATGCTGTATCCATTTCCAAGATTAAATCTGCTTCCAACCCCAATCGTGATACTGTTTGTACTGGGATCATATGGTTTGTACCCTCTGGTTTTAAATGGCTGCTGTACGGTTCCAAAGGTTTGAATCTCGGATGGGAGATATGACATACCCGTAATTGCCGTAAACGCTTTCTGCCCATTCACATAAAAGGAAGTATGGGTTGCACTGTCTATATCCGCTGTAATCTCGACTTTCTCATCATTGGCAAAAGGATTCTGTCCGGTCATTCCGGTTCCATATGCAAACAGCATTCTTGTAAACTGATATCTTGTATGCTCATCAAAATGATTCAGTGTCTCTGTATCTTCTCCCTTTACATCTCCATTGCAAAAATCAACAAATTCATTTTTGCTGCCATCTTTTGTAGATAATTTACCTGTCTTTGTGTTATAAATGAAATTATAGGAACTTCCAACTTTCGTTATACTCATAAAATTGTTCTCCTTTCTGCATAGGAGTCAGTAATATGCTCTGACTCCTACATGAAATACTTTTTAAAAATCTAATTCATTACCCGGATATGGCTCCATAATACACTTAAACTTTCCATTTTTTGAAATGCTTTCAACTTTCACCGAATCCTCAAATGTGACTGTCATCTGTGTATCGTAAGTTTTCCATTCAAACTGCGACCAGCTTACACCGTTACCGGTATGATCATAAGCCTTGATTGCATCGTTATATTGCTTTTTTTATCGGATAAAATAACTTGTTCTCCCAGCCCCATATCATCACACTCGTTTACAACCCCAAAGTCATTTTACTTGCGCTCCATAAATCCTATGATTGAAAAAATCAATCCTAAAACCATATGATTCTTCTGTCAATCAGAACCAATCTGCTTTCTCCTATCGGAGTCCAAGCATACACACTCTTGCAATATAACGTATCATCAGCTCCGAGCCTGTGCTTTCTGTATATTATCTGACCAATACTTATTGCTGAAAAAATTCCCATTTCTAGGCAAATTTCTGAACATATCCATAAGAATATCATATGACAAGCCTGATGTGTCCACAAACATCTCTTTCCCATCTTTCGATTTAACTGCAATTCCGTTATCACCCACATACGCTACTGTATTGTCATCTAATTTCTGTATTAATCCCGTCATTTCCCCAAATTTCTTTAGAGGGAACTCCCCGGATTCTTCACAAAGTTTTCGGAACTTTTCTGCATCCTCACCTACCATATACGGATATTTTCCGTCTCTAATATACCATGAAATTCCCGTTTCTGAATCCGTGTATTTAGGATCCGTTAATGCCCATTCTTTCAAAGGAACACCTTGGTACCATGCTGTCATTTTTTCACTGGAATCATTGCTTATTTCTGGTTCTTCATTTTGAATTTCTTTCTCAGCAATTTCATCCTGCTCCTGTTTATCTACTCTATATGACGCGTTATATTTTAATGCCTCATAGATTTCTTGAACATTTGCATATTTGTTAACTGCTACACCATCCGGTACCTCTAATACTTCCTTTTGTTGAAAAGTATGTGACTGGTTATATTTTGAACCAGGTTTTCTTCCTGCATAAATATTGCTATTTACAGCGGTATTTACCATATTTACCATATTTATAATCCCCCCTGTAGCGGTATCTCCTTCCCATAATTATTACATAAAAGTATAAATGAATTTATTTATACTTTTATGTTCCAGCTTTTACTTTCTTGCATTCCCAGCAAGTAATCTTGAACATACTTCTGGTCAACTACATTCTGTGCAAGAGCCTTCTGATCGAGTAATTGTCGCTGTGCCTTTTGGTCAATACTCTTTTCCAGTGTCATCTTCTGCATGAGTTCCCGCTGGTGTTTCAGCCGTATAAAATGTCTTTTCCGCAGATGCAGGTGCTTTCATATAATTACTTTTTTGTTGACCGTACAATGAAGATACGGTATTCAGACCAGAACTAATGTTCATATTTTTGTTCCTCCAATCAGCTCAAAATTTTCTCTTTTTAATTATTCAAATATACCTGATATGTTAAATTTTAGTATCAAGCGTTGCCTGTGCAGGAGATTTCCCCGACTCTGCCAATTCTCTTGTAACACTATCTAATGCACCATCTTTAATTGGCTTACCAATTTCCCAGTTAGGATCAGCCTTTTTTGCGGCATCATAAAATGCCTGTCTGTAAATTCTCTCATATTTTTCAAGGGTGTACCCGGCAGCCAATCTGTCCTTTTTCTGCATTTTGCGGTACAAATTGTTATATACCTCGGAACGTTTTGTTGTATCTCCATTGTGGACACCGTTTTCACGCAGGAACTCTTTTTTTGTCAGTTCATACATTTCTTCTTTGCTACTATTCGGAATTGATATGATCCTTTTTCTCGAACTTTCATTTTCATCTGTCACTAAAAGTCCTGCCAGTCCATTTACAGGGTTGATATAATCTCCATCCTTGTCATAATGACTCATCAGATTTTTTATTCCCTGAATATTGCCATACATTGCACCATTTCCAGCAGACATCATTTGTTTTACTGCGGCTTTATATTGTTTGCTGTTTGTGTTAATCCCGGCAGCTTTTAACTTGGACTGAACAGAACTGCTGTTCAACTGGGACAACTGAAAACTGCCTATTGCATTTACTCCTGATGTCCCAAATGATTTTTGAAACAAAAAAGCATAATCCGTTATTTTTGACATAAAACATCCTCCCATATTAAACCTGTTATCTTACCTATATCCTTACGCTTTCCTATCAAAAGACGTTTTCTCTTCCAAATAGTTCGGCAGTTCTTTCAATTCTGAGCTTTGGGCATTCTTTTGCGTATGGTATTCATTGAAGTAAATTCCGTAAAATTCTCTTTCCCTTTCCCGCTCAGCCGGAGTTCTTTCGCATCCCCATCCATAACTATCTCCCAGATAGGTCAACACTTTTGTTCCTTGATAAGAAATGTCGGCACCATATCCTTCGCCTGTCAGAATCGGACATTCCAGTGTGCCTCCTCCCGCCAGAGCAAACTTCTTTTGCGCAAGGTTGTTATTTTTTCCCTCTGCCCTCTCCAGAAAATCGAGCAATGATAATTCTCCGATTCCTTTGCATTTCGGATTACCATTTTGACTTTTTACCGCATTTTTAGCCTGCTGATATAATGCCTTTCTGTCAGGGGATACATCGGATATGTATTCTGCACATAACCTTGTTCTCTGCCTGTGAATAGATTCTAATTCCGTTTTACTCGTAGTGTTGGCAGCTCTCTGAGCCAGTTCCTTAATCTCAGAGACAAACTCTGCCTGTGACTTATTGCTTTTCCCTGCACTTGGAATCATAGACCAATCAGGTTCTCCACTTCTCAGCGATACACTATATTTTGTAATAGCAGAACTCGTTGCATTTGAAATCGATATTCCCATGAATTCACCTCATATTTTCTACCTTCTCTGCATATATTTTAACCTCTATATATACTTATCCATTTATCATATTCATTCTTTAAAATTCTCATAACATACTTATTTCCTCTATTTTTTTATCGGATAAAATAACCTGTTCTCCTAGTCCCATATCATCAAACGACCATATTACGCACACAAAGACCATCTCTTTACAAGATGACCACTGCCTTAAATTCATTTTCATCGCAGGAAAGCACCATGTCGCCGCCATATTTATCCACAACTGCTTTTACATTTAACAGCCCAATGCCGTGATGATCCCCTCTTTTGCTCTTTATCGTGTCATTTTCAATTTCCACCTTTTCTGTCACCGGATTTCGCACCGCAAATATCAGTTTATGATCTTCGCACTCTAATTTCAGATGAATGACCGCTTTTCCGGTATTTTTCAGTACTTTTTCACTCTCCCGGATTGCATTATCCAGTAAATTGGAGAGCAGGATCACGATCTCTTCCTCCTCCAGACAGATCTCCTGCAAATCCCCTACTTTTAGGATCACTGCTATGTGTTTCTCCTGCATGCTGCGGTACTTCTGGTTTAAAACAGCATTGACCACCGGATGGTTCGTGTTGATTGCCGACATCTCAACTGCTATGCTCTCTGTCAGTTTCTGCGTAAAGGAAAGTGCCTCATCTGTGTGTCCATTCTTAATCAACGTCTGGATTGTGGAAAGCTGATTTTTATAATCGTGCATTTTTCTTCGCTGACGCTCATAGATTTCTTCCCGGTCCTGATAATCTGCAATACGATTTTTCTGATTTTGTTCCGTAAGTACCGCAATTTTTATTTTCTCTTCCTTTTCAATGGTATTCTGCATGAACTCCATAAGGATAAGGTTAATCGCAACCAGTCCCACCGAAAGAAATAAAAATACCTTCTGCATATCATCGTTTTCTGAATAATACATAAGAATGAAACCGACTACCGTAAATACAGGAACACAGAAAAACTGAAACCACTCTTTTCCTGTAATCAGACCATAGCTTTTTCTTGTTTTGCTAAATCTTCTGATAAACAACATCAGAATGATAAAAACCGTCTTTGATATCAGTGCCTGTAAAAACCATTTTTCCGTAAACTTACCGCCACTTCCCAGTAAAAACGTCACATAATCGACCAATACAAGCATTACATAGTTGATAATTGAAAATAGAAAACTCTGCCGAAAAGGGACCTCATAATAAGCCAGATTCAGGAAAGATATAACCAGTATAATCGGGATACATTTTAACATCCCGATCCATGCCCCTGTGACTGCTGCCAGATAAAGCACTCCGCAATAAACAAAAAATCTATATCTGTTCCTATACCCGCCATCTCTTTTTCCCATAAAAGTATCAAAAAAGTATAGCGTTCCTTTTACTTCCAGCATTTCCGCAATAAATGCCCATACCCAGAATGTCATGTTATTCTTCTCCCTTATACAGCATATATTCCCTCTTTACCTGTGCATATTGTGCCTTGGGAACCGGAATCTTTTTTCCTGTCGTAAGTGTCATCACATAACTGCTGATTTGGGTAATGTATTTCATATTTACAAGAAAACTTAAATGCGCCCGCACAAATCCCATATTCTTTAATTCGTTTTCCAGTTCATCCAGTTTTTTATAAATCTGAAATGTCCCTTTTTCTGTATAAAATACATTTTTGTGAAGCTCTGTTTCTATATAAATGATGTCATCTGCATAAAGTTTTATCGTTCCTTCCACAAAACGAAATTCGAGAATCCGGCTGTTCTTTTTCATTTCCGCTATCAGGTCATCCATGCATTCTTCTATGGTATTTGCAAGGTTATCTTTCAGCAGAAAACGGCTCGCTTTCACTTTATATCCATCCAATGCGTAATTCATGTATGCCGTCACCAGTACAACCGGAAGTTTTGGGCATTTCTCTTTGATCCTCATAGCTGTTTTCAGTCCATCCATCCCCTGCATATTGATATCCAGAAATAATAGCTGACACGCTTCCAAAGCTGATTGTTCTTCGCATAACTGTTCTCCGGATTCATACTCTGTAATAGTAAACTCATAATTCTTTTTTTCACCATAGTCTGACAGCAAATCTGACAGATTTTTTCTGTCATCTATCCTGTCATCACAAATAATAATGTTCATATTTTTCATTCCTGTCTTTGATTGCTCTCATATCTGTAAACCATACAAGTCTCACCTGGCACTCTTTATTATATCAAACAAATCTTCCGCTCGATCATTCTCCGCATCAAATGACTATTTTTTGCATAGAACGACTATCTCCTATAGAAACGCAGAAGCACTGTATCTCAAACTCTTTGAAATACAATGCTTCCCTGCATTTTCTATATCGTCATGTTGATATTATTACTTTACTATCCTGCACACTCTCTAGGAGTGACTGTATCTATCAAAAAAGAAGCCAGCAGTTTATTCACGCACTACTGACTTCCTATATTATTCATTTTATTTACTTCGCTGCGTCTCAGACAAGTTTTCCATCTTTAAACACAATCTCTTGCCCTCCAGGTATCCGTCCTCTCTCTTATCTGCACCGATTACCTTTGCGATGTACTGCGCCACCGAAGGTTTCTCGGCAATTACTAATTTTATATTTTTTTCACTCAAATTTTGTTTCCTTCTTTCATTTTTTATTTGCTTTTTGATAGCATAAATGCTATCATGTATATAGAATAAATATTTCCACTTGGAGAACATATACTAATGTACAACATTGAATTTTACGAAGATTCCAATGGCAGATCAGAGCTTTGGGAATTTCTTGAATCTCTTCGAGTCAAAGCAGCTACAAACAAAGATGCCCGTATTCAATACAAGCAGATAAGTTTGTACATCCCAGCTCCTCGAAGATAATGGTACACGGCTTAATGAAAATATCACAAAACACCTTGATGATGATATCTGGGAGCTTCGCCCAGGCAATAACCGTGTTTTATATTTTTATTTCAAAAATGATACCTTTGTGCTTTTGCATCAATTCCGCAAGAAAACTCAAAAAACTCCCAAGCGCGAAATTGAACGGGCAAAGGCTGAACGTGATGATTACCTTGCCCGAAAGGAGGCTGAATGATTATGAAAACCTGGAATGACTATAAGGAACATGTAAGAACCGTTGATCCTGAAATTGGAAAAGACATCGATGAAGTTGAAAATATTTCCTCCATCGTAAGTGCCATGGTAGAACAGCGTACTGCTCTTGGACTTAGTCAGAGAGAGCTTGCTGCCATGTGTGGTATTCCACAATCATCCGTAGCCCGGATCGAATCCTGCAAAACAACCCCGAATCTTGGAACACTGCTTAATATTTTTCAACATCTCGGTCTGCAGCTTACAGTAAGTCCTACAAAACCTACCATTTAAAATCAAGGAGAATCTCTGCAAAGAGGTTCTCCTTATCACATTTCTTCAATTCACGTAAAAAGCCCGTCCAGAATAGATTGATTTATCTAATCTGAACGGACTCTTTTAAAATTCTGAAGTGTTCCCTGCGGGAATCGAACCCACAATTACAGCTTAGGAGGCTGTCGTTATATCCATTTAACTAAGAGAACAAATGCCGATTACCGGCAGTTCCTGACAATTTATTCAAGGCAAAGGTTTCCCTGCATCCAGACATTTCCACGAAACCGTCTGCCTATCGCAGGTTCACCCAATAAATCTTTTTCATTGATACACACATCGAACTGGATGTTATTGCACAACAACTTCATTCCATACAATTTTTCGTGTGTAAGTTTATTTTCCATCGTGACACAGTCAATGATTTCTCCCAATACCGTATACTGGTCACTCTCAATCCCAAACGGCATAAACGTTGACTTCACGATACTGAAAATATCTTCCTTCATCACTCTCTGGGACAGCAGTGCATAAGTATCCATATCCTCCAGCGTAAGGCTTTCGATTGCATCTTCATCGCCTTCTCTTGCCTGTGCGATCAGCTGATTATGCCGGTCATTTTTCTGGATAGCCGGTACATCATTTTTTTTTCTCTCCACAACGGGACAGAGTATTTTTCCCTCGGTGGAAAGTCCTGCAAGCATTGCCCCATAATGTATTTTGGAAAGGTGCCGGTTTGTCTCTGCCAGATAATCCGCTACATTCTGTATATAAAAAATCAGTGTAACTCCAAGATTAACCTCGTCACATACTCCTGCATAGGACTCTTTCTCGGCATGTTTTTCTACATCAATCTGCTCATTCGTCGTAATACTGGTACCAAACACATACGGATAGTAATAATCCATATGAAAACTGTCATCTTCCTGATAAGTACCCCGAACCGTAATTCCGGCATTTGCCGCAAATGAACCTGACAGTTCCGCAAACTCGTTTCCCTCAGAATCTTTTGTAATTTTCATAATCTCCGGACGGGTAATTACTTCATCCAGTATCATTTCAAGATCTTTTTTTGTAATATCTGAAAATCCAATCGCCCTAAGGAATTTGTGCACTTCGCGGTTCTCCTTTCTCCATACATTACTACATTCTATCATATTATTTGAAGAATGGAAATATCCTTTTGTAACATTAAATTATATTTTTTTTCTGACTCCCCGGAATGAAAATCCAGAACAACCGGACACTTCGGATCCTCTGTCTGCAAAACGACAATTCCCTCTGCCTGATTACTCATCTTCACTACCGTTCCTACCGGATAATAGGCAATCTTAGATAGCAGGGTTTCCACCACTTTCCGGTCATACTTGTGTATGATTCCTTCCTGTATCTTTCCGATTGCATCCTGCAGGGGAATCCGTATGCACTCCATGCCCGTAATATAACTGTCAAATGCATCGCATGCCTGAATAATCCTGCATTCCATTGCAAAATCTCTGCGGCGCATCGGAAACCCGCTTCCATCAAGTCTTTCATGATGAAATAAAACCATCTTTTTTGATACTTCCGGGATCCAGCTTTCCTCATCCAAAGCGGAATATCCTAAAATGGTATGTTTTTTGTACTCAAATGCTTCTATGGGATCTTCCTTTTCCCAATCCCGGTTCACATATCCTGTTGTGATATAACGGAGTCCGAGATCATGGAGCAGTGCCCCGACTGCAATATTATATTGCCTCACCTGATCCAGATGAAGTAATCTTGCCACAAATACACTCACAAGTGTTACCATGACAGTATGTTCATATAAATTTACAATCCGGGCATTGATATCAATAATTATATTTTCCGGTATTTTGCTTACTTCTTTTACAACTTCATTTGCGATTACTTCAAATTCGCGCAGCGACTTATTCTTATGATAGATATGGTTTTCCATCACCCGCTGTACGCGTTCCACAAACTTACCGAAAACAGAATAATCAATAATCCGCGATGGCATTTCATAATTTTCATACGGATCTTCTACCATAAGGGTGTCAATCCCAAGTGAACGGATCAAAGGAACATATTCCTTCTTGAGCCTGCTTCCTCTTGAAATTAATATCATTTTTTCATCTGTAAGAACTGGTTCTGCTAATATTTCATTTCCACACAACTCACTTACTGATTTTACCCTCATGTTACACTCCCATTATTTTGCAGGATTGCTGCCGGTAGATTCTTTTGCCATCTTTAAAGCTTCCTGCTCTTCTTCTGCTAATGTAATAATTGAATTTCCGTCTATAATCTCTTTTATGTAAGTATAGCAGCCCTCTCTGCTGTGTACTGCATTGAGAACGAATCCATTATCTGACTCATTCAACATTGCAAGGGAAAAACTAAGCTTTCCACCCATCTCATTAAAAGCATCGTATTTTACCAGTCCGACCTTCTGAAATGTGAATTTCATATTGTCAAACATTTTTCTAATATTTTTCTCGTTTGCTTCATTTGCAGATATCAGTTTATCGACCTGAGACAAACGGGTTACCAAAGTTTCTTCCAATGATTTTGCATCTTTTCCCATCATGAATGCTTCATACTTTTTACGCAGTTTACTTGTCTTTGCCATATTCACAACGGTAAGTATAAATAAAATAACACAAAAAGCTGCTAATCCTAAAATAATATAATCGGAATCAAATCCTAAGTATTCTGATATCATATTTTTCTCCTGTTTCTATTTTCTTACATTCTGTTAAAATTTTAAATAGGCTTTTATCCCTATTTTTCTACATTTATTTTTGTATCGTCCGAATCATGTCAATAATCCGGTCAAGTTCATCCTGGGAATAATATTCAATCTCAAGTTTCCCTTTCTTCGCATCCTTATGGTTAATACATACCTTTGTTCCAAGAATGCCTTTCATCTGCTCTTCTAAATCATGATACACGGCTTCCAGTTTCGGGTCAATCTTCTCTTTTTCTTCTTTTTTCTTCTTTTTTTCATTCTGGAGGCTTTTTACCAGTTTCTCCGTATCCCGCACACTCAATTTTTCATCAAAAATTTTCTGCGCAATGATATACTGCTGTTCCTGATCTTCAATTCCCAGAAGTGCGCGTGCATGTCCTGTTGTCAGCATCTCATCAATGACCATCTGCTGCACTTTTTCATTCAGTTTCAACAGCCGCATGGCATTTGTGACCGCTGTTCTGCTCTTGGAAACCCGCTCTGCTACCTCATCCTGCTTTAGATTAAATTCTGTCAGAAGCCGCTTAAAAGCCAGTGCTTCTTCAATTGGATTTAAATCTTCCCTCTGAATATTTTCTATCAGGGAAATCTCCATAATTTCCTGTCTGGTAAGTTTCTTGATAATCACAGGAATTTCTTTGATTCCGGCTATTTTTGCGGCTCTCCACCGGCGCTCCCCGGCGACAATCTCATAATAATCCTCCCTCTCCTGTACCAGAAGTGGCTGCAATACTCCATACTGTTTTATGGATTCTGCCAGTTCAAGCAATGCATCCTCATCGAATTTTTTTCTCGGCTGCTCTCTGTTCGGTTCTACCTTTGTGATATTCATCATGATAGCGTCTGCCGCGTGCTCACTCTTTGGTGTTGGATTATTTTTTGAAGCTGCCGGTTTTGTATTCACCTTGTCTGTAATCAGAGAATCCAAACCTTTTCCCAATCCTTTTTTAACTGCCATTGTTACTCCCTTTCTTTTTACAAATCTTTACGACCCACGATTTCCTTTGCAAGCTTGCGGTAACTCTCTGCCCCCGCAGATTTGCTATCGTACATATTGATCGGAATTCCATAAGATGGTGCCTCTGCCAACCGAATATTTCTTGGAATCATAGTCTCATAAATTTTTGTATCCAGATTTTCTTTTACATTTTCTACAACCTGATTTGACAATTTCGTCCGGACATCATACATGGTAAATACAACGCCTTCCATCTGCAGATTGGGATTTAATCTCTCCTGTACAAGATTAATGGTATGTATCAACTGGCTCAGTCCTTCCAGTGCATAATACTCACACTGAATCGGGACAAGAACCGTATCTGCAGTCGTCATGGCATTTACCGTCAGCATATTTAAAGATGGCGGACAGTCAATCACAATGAAATCGTAATCATCACGGATATAGTCAACTGCTGTTTTTAATATATATTCTTTATCATTTATACCTAATAATTCTATTTCCGCACCTGCCAGATTTACATTGGATGGAATCAGACGCAGGCCTTTTACAACGGTATCCTGAATACTCTCATTGATGGAACATTCATCCAGCATCAGCTCATATACCGTATTCTCAACCTCGTTTTTATCCACGCCAAGTCCACTCGTCATGTTTCCCTGCGGATCTAAATCAATAGCAAGTACACGTTTGCCCATTTCAGCAATACTTGCTGCAAGATTTATCGATGTCGTTGTTTTACCGACCCCACCCTTTTGATTTGCAATTGCAATAATTCTTCCCATATTTTCCTCTTTTCTTTCTTATTCTCTGTATATAGAGTGTATTTTTATTTATCCTTTTTAATTTTTAAATGCAAAGGTTCTTCCCCATGTATTATTCTGTAAATTCCTTTGCGATGCCGGATCATCATAAGGACAGTTGCAATCAGTACACATACAAGTTCTATAGATTTTCCATGTATAAAATATACCGTTGGAATTGCAAGCGCAGGAATGACAACCGCGCCCAGCGGAAGCCATCCGGTAAGTAGCACTACCATGCCTCCTATTATGCAACAGATTGCTCCCAGAACTCCAAATGTAAGTATCAACCACGTACAGGTAACTGTAACACCTTTTCCACCTTTTCCTTTTCTCCACAGTGGATAATTATGTCCAAAAATCGCTCCAAATCCTGTATATAAAAAAATATCATGCCATGTTTTATCTGGAAATAACAGGTGACCAAGAATACCGGCTACAATAACTTTTAATATATCGCCGGCTAATACCAAAACACCTTCCTTTTTCCCGATATGTTCCATGACATTTGCCATCCCGGGATTTCCAGATCCTATTTTACTTACATCATTTCCTGTGGAATGTTTTACAACGAACGTTGCAGTTAACATTGTTCCGTATAGATATCCCAAAATCAATAATATACTTTTATATATCATACACATCTTCCTCTTATTTTCTATTACAGTATAACATAAAATCGATTAATCTCGAATAGTAATTATGTTGTTATTTTGCAGATTTTTATGTTTTTCTTTGAGCTTTTTTTGTGAAATGTTTCACGTGAAACATTTTTATTTTTTATTCTTTTTATTATAAACGGAATCGCAGCTTAGATACGTAGATTGGAAATCTTTTTATATCTTCTTTTGGATTGATATATATAGTGTTACTTAAAAGACAATTTTTTCTACACGATGAATAATACTCTGTTTCGTATTGATTTCAACGCAAGAAAGAAGATATTCTGTTCTATAAGACGAAAGAAAAGATACATTCTCTTTCTACACATAATAAAAGAAACTATAGACAAAGAAATAATATTTGTAGCACATGCTGTGAAAATAGGATGTTAAATTTGACAGTCATAGCTTTCCCAGAAATATATTAATTTACGCTTTTTATTCATTCCTTTCTATGATACAAAAATAAAACACCAAAAGTAACCATACGTGGATATGGATATGGGTATTGACACTGATACTCTCATAACATATTTGCACGTTTGTTACATATTTTCGAGAATCCAATAGGCTTTGACACCATTAATCTCACGACGTGACTATATCTATATGGATTAGATATAATGATATGAGGGTCAAAAAGACATTTTGCCCCTCATTTAAGATTAATCAGATTACTACATGCTTCGCATTTTCATAATCTGACCACATCTCGAAATCCGCTAATTTACATGCTTGCATAGTAAATTGCTACTTTCTCAATTGTGGTGTGGGTCATTACGGTATCCATCAAATTGCATGTAGACATGCATTGATCATACCTTATGACCTTTTAATCACATAATTTCATGGAAAAATTTTCAAGGAAACGATACTGATAAGTACCAAACATATCTCCGGCACATCCCTCTGGTACACCCATATCAGAAAGATTTTACAAAAGAATTACAAAATCTTGGAAATAATGCAGACACATTTACAGGGTATATAAGAAACGACTATTCAGAAGATTAGCGAAACCCCTGAAATATCAGAAGTATGATTACATTATAGCAACTTACCCTCTGCACTATTTGACAGATAAAAAGATAATTATATTTATTCCGAAACGATGATAAAATTTTCCTCACCACTGATCTGATGATAAACGGAACATTATTTTATTCAGTAACTGCTTGATCTCTTAAATAAAAATTTAAAAGATATGATTAGTGATGTTACTTTAAAAATCGGGATGAACTGGATATGTAGGGAAAAGAAGGTAATAAATGGGACAACTATGAAATTTATTTTTTTACCGATGGGCTTAATAAGAAAGTATTCCCAAAACTTTCATTCATATTATGTTCTTATTGTTCCGGTAGTTTATCATTCGTTCATTAATTTGTAAAACCGGAGCAAAATCATGCATATCATAAATTCACCGGGCAAACTTATATTTAAACTGCTCTCCAGCAAATTCTACTTATGAAAATAAGAAAGGATAATAAAATGTTTCACGTGAAACATTTTGTTATCCTTTTTTAAACGAAACTCTCTCGTTTTCCATTCTTTTTACAATTCAATTAAATTATTGCGAATAGCAAACACTGCAGCCTGCGTCCGATCTGTTACTTCTATCTTCTTAAAAATGTTAGATACATGGTTCTTAACGGTTCTCTCACTGATATTTAACTTTTCAGCAACTTCCTTATTATACATTCCAACTGCCAAAAGCTTCAAAACTTCCAATTCACGCTTTGTGAGGCTCTCTATCTTTCCTTCATCCCTGTTCTTTTCAATCATCTTGGAATTTAATGATGGAATAAGACTTGGCTGAATATAATTTTCTCCTTCTACGATGGAAAATATAGCTTTTTTCAATTCTGCAGATTCAGAATCTTTTAAAATATAGCCATCCACCCCTATATCAACCGCTTTCATCAGATATTCCACTTCATTATGAACGGTGAGAACCAAAACCTTTACCTTTGACTTTGAAGATTTGAGCGTCTGCAATACTTCCAGACCATTTTTTCTCGGCATATTAATATCAAGCAATAATACATCCGGTGTACAAATTTTTAACTTTTCCAGACAGTCAACACCATCTTCTGCTTCTTCAACTACCTGTATATCTCCTTCCAATTCCAATAAACTTTTTAATCCCTCTCTGATCATGGAATGATCATCTGCGATCATAATTTTAATTGCCATTTTTATAAGTCCTCCTTCATTTTTGGAATTGACACAATAATAGAACATCCCTTTCCAGGTGCAGATTCTATAGAAATTGTTCCTGATAACAGATAGACCCTTTCTTTCATCATAGACAATCCGAATCCGGAATTATCATCCCTTGTCTCATCGGGAACTGCATGAACATCAAATCCCTTACCGTCATCCTTAATAACTAATACAATCTTCTTTTCTAAATAAGAAACTTTTACCTCCAGATAAGATGCCTGTGCATGCTTAACTGCATTATTACATGCCTCCTGAATCACACGAAGCAATGTAATCTGAACAACACTGTTAATCGGATATGATGTACCTTCCGTATAATATCCACATTCTATTCTATGGAATCTCTGAAATCGATCCAATGCTCTTTCAACCGTAACGTCAAATCCAATGTCATCAAAAGACATGGGTCTTAAATCATAGATTAACCCTCTGGTATCCTCAATTATTTTACGGAGTGTCTGACCAATGGAAAATAGCTCTAATTTACATTTTACCGGATCTGATTCTATAATTTTTGAGCATAATTCCGTTTTATGTACAATTGCAGTCAGATTCTGTGTGGTAGAATCATGTAATTCTCGCGCTATTCTCTGACGCTCTGTTTCAACAGAACGAAGTAATGCCAGCCTGGTATCATAAGAATCTATATCCGCAGCCTCATGAATCTTTCTTTCAATCTCCGTTTCTTCCTTGATAACGCTGGTAATATCTGCAATTCGAAATTCATATTCCTGCATCTGATCTCTCAGACACATAATTTCATTTGATATCCTTTTTTGATCTGCCCGAAGTTCTTCCATCTTTTCTTTATGAAAAGAATTAAATTCTCTCGGGCTGAACGCTTCATACCCGGGATTTGTTTCCTTCTCTAAAATCTGAAGAAACTTTGTATTCTCTTTTACTTTATTTTCATATGAAGAAATCTGCTCTTCCAGAGAAACTTTGTGTTCTATATACTCCTGACGGATTTTTTCCAGATAATCTTTTACCATCTTATTCCTCAAACGTATGTTCTGTTTCGTATTTTCAATATCAATAATATTATAAATCATTTTACGGGTAAAGAAAATAAAGAAATAAATATTGTTTGTAAAAAGACCCAAAAATGTCTATAATATATTTAAAATCAAACAAATTTTAAATACAAGGAGGATTTCCATGAAAAAAGGCACAAAAAAATTTCTTTTTTTGAGTGTTGCAACACTGGCAGGAATGTATGCATACAATCAGTTTGTTGCCTCCACTTCCACAAAAAAGAATATGCTCCCAACCAAAAACGGATCCTATTATTCCTGGAAACAGGGAAATGTTTTTTACACAAAAACTGGAACAGGAGATCCTGTTCTTCTTATTCATGACACAAATTCCGCTAGTTCATCTGTTGAGTGGTCAAAAATTTCAAAAAGACTTCAAAAGAAACATACGGTATATACCATGGATCTTCTGGGCTGCGGTCTCTCCGACAAACCAGGGCTGAGTTATACCAACTATATGTATGTCCAGCTGATCACTGCTTTTATCAAAGATATTATAAAATCTAAAACATCAATTGTAGCTTCAAACCTCTCCTCCTCATTTGTAATTATGGCAAATCAACTGGATGCCTCCATCATTGACAAAATGATTTTTATTAATCCGGTTTCCTTCCATTCCATGGATGCCATGCCGGATCAGCAAAGTAAACTAAAGCAAACGATCATAAATCTTCCTCTGGTCGGAACCTTTATCTATAATTTGCTCATGAACCCGAAGCGTATTGACCGTCAGTTCCGTTTTACCTATTACTGCAGACCTCAGCTGATTTCTTCCAAAACGAAAGATGCCTACTATGAAGCAGCCCATATGGACAACAGTAATGGAAAATACTTATACTCAAGTCTTCTTGGCAATTATATGAATATTGACCTTCGGCATGCTGTGAAAAAAATCACAAAACCTGTTTCTTTTATTATCAGCAGCGATATAAAAGCAAACTACAAAACAGCACAGGAATATCGTAAACTGAATTCTAACATAGACATCACCTATGTTTCCAATTGCAAATTGTATCCACAACTGGAGAATCCGGAAAAGGTTTACCAAATTATCGAAAACAAGTTATCCAATTAATTGGAAATGGACTGTCCCTCAAAGGTACAGTCCATTTTTTATAACTCATCCATAAATGTGGATAACGTCTTTTTTCCGCTCAAAGCAGTGGAAAAAAGCATAAATTACAAAGGATTTTTGGAGGGCATTCCGGCTTTTCTTGGATATTTTTTTGATGTACCGTTTGCCTTTGTTAAAGAAATGAATGCCCGCTGCGCCTCTCCAATAGAAAACTTATACACATCCTCAACTTTTCCTCCGAGAAGAAAAATAGCTGATTTTGCAGCTGCCACTTCATTTTCACACTCTCCCGATTTATAAGAAATAAACTTTCCACCCAACCGGACGAATGGAAGACAATATTCTGCAAGTGTGGATAAATTGGCAACCGCACGGGAAACACACAGATCAAACTGTTCTCTATATTCGGGCATGCGTGCCAGATCTTCTGCGCGGCCATGAACCGTATAGATCTCTGTCAGTCCTAACGCATCAATCACTTCATTCAAAAAAACAAGTCTCTTATTTAAAGAATCAGCCAGCACCACATTTAATTCCGGAAAAACAATTTTTAATGGGATTCCCGGAAACCCCGCACCAGTTCCAAGATCTATAACTTTTAATGGCTGATGAAGATCCACAACCTGTATCAGAGAAACACTATCTACAAAATGTTTCTCGACGACTTCATCAAAATCGGTAATGGCAGTCAGATTCATCACCTTATTTTTTTCGATGAGCATTTCATAATAAGTCATAAATTGCTGCAACTGCTTATCTGATAATGAAATATTCATTTTTGCAAGCATAGACAGAAAATGGTCTGTATTATATTCCATAGAATCCTCCATTATTCTTGTTTTTCTTTGTGTTCATCCGGGTTTAACTTAAAAAATAAATCTGGATTTGAATATTTTAACTGTTCCAGATAGACCAGAAGAACAGAGATATCGGCTGGTGTGACACCCGAAATACGTGATGCCTGACCGATATTCAACGGCTGGAACTCATTCAGCTTCTGTTGTGCCTCAATTCGAAGTCCCGAAATTTCATTATAGTCAAATTTCTCCGGAAGTTTTTTCTTCTCCAGCTTTTTGAACTTCTCTACCTGCTTAATCTGTCTGCTGATATACCCATCATATTTGATCAGAATATTCACCTGCTCTGTTACCTCCGCAGGTAAATCCGGCCGGTCTGTATCAATTTCTGCCAGTTTATCATAATCAAGCTCCGGTCTGCGAATCAAATCAGAAAGCGTTGTACCGGTATGAAGTGGAATACTTCCATATTGTTCCAGAACATTCTGTACTCTCGCATTCGCCCCGAGCTTAACTTCATTCACGCGCTCAATTTCCTTTTTAATCAGTTCCTCTTTTTTGCAAACCCAGTCATACCGTTCCTGTGAAATCAGACCAATTTCATATCCTTTTTTGGTCAGGCGTAAATCAGCATTGTCCTGGCGCAAAAGTAAACGATATTCCGCTCGTGAAGTCATCATGCGGTAAGGTTCGCGGTTTTTCTTTGTGACAAGATCATCAATCAAAACTCCGATATACGCTTCCGATCGGTCAAGAATCAGAGGATCTCTTCCCTCAATTTCCATTGCAGCATTGATTCCGGCAATCAACCCCTGACAGGCAGCCTCTTCATATCCGGAGCTTCCATTAAACTGACCGCCACTGAACAAACCTTTCATTGCCTTAAACTCAAGAGACGCATACAAATTGTTTGCATCAATACAGTCATACTCTATCGCATATGCATTTCTTACAATTTTAACATGTTCCAGTCCCGGAAGTGTCCGGTACATTTCATGCTGAACATCCTCCGGCAGAGAAGATGACATTCCGCCCACATACATTTCATTTGTACTAAGTCCTTCCGGCTCAATAAAAATCTGATGCCTGTTTTTATCTGCAAATTTTACCACTTTATCTTCAATGGACGGACAGTATCTCGGTCCTGTTCCCTCAATGATTCCCGCATAAATCGGAGAACGATCCAGATTGTTTCGGATAATTTCATGTGTCGTTTCATTTGTATAGGTCAGCCAACAGGAAGCCTGCTCGATCTGCACATCCTCCGGATTCGTTGTGAAAGAAAACGGAACAACTCTTTCATCTCCAAACTGCTCTTCCATTTTTGAAAAATCAAGACTTCTTTTATCGACACGCGCCGGTGTTCCTGTTTTAAATCTTCTTGTCTGGATACCATGAGCAACCAGGGAATCTGTCAGATGGTTTGCAGCTGATAATCCATTTGGTCCCGTATGTGTAATCATTTCACCGGTTAAGCAACGCGCTCTCAGATAAGTTCCCGTACAAAGAACAACTGCCTTACATCTGTAAACACCTCCGGAAACTGTACGCACTCCGGTAATTTTCTGTTCTTCTCCCTCATGATATTCATCTTCCGGGAAAAACTGGTCTTTATTTGTTAATATCTCTGCGACTTCCGCCTGTCTTATGGATAAATGATCCGTATTTTGCAGGGTTTTTCGCATTTCTTTTGTGTATTCCGCTTTATCAGCCTGTGCGCGGAGAGAATGTACAGCCGGTCCTTTCGATTTATTCAGCATTTTCGACTGGATAAATGTTTTATCAATATTTTTGCCCATCTCTCCACCAAGTGCATCAATTTCCCGAACCAGATGTCCCTTGGAACTTCCACCAATGTTCGGATTACATGGCATTAGTGCAATACTGTCCACACTTACCGTAAACATCATTGTTTCCAATCCGAGTCTGGCACATGCCAATGCTGCCTCACAACCTGCATGCCCGGCACCGACAACAACCACATCATATGTTTCTTCAATATAAGGAATATTTTTCTTACCCATTTTTTTACCTGCTACTTTCCCATACAAAACTTTGAAAAAATTTCATCCACCAGATCATCCTCGACAGCTTCCCCGATAATCTTACCCAGCTCTTCATACGCGCCCATCAGATCAATGGAATAAAAATCTTCCGGCATGTCATCCTCAATGCTTTGTGTTACCTGATGTAAATGATCAAGTGCTACCTGAAGTGACGTTTTCTGCCTCATGTTAATTGCATAAACTTCATCATTAAAAGTAACTTCACCCTGGAAAAACATATTCCGGATCGTTTCTTCCAATTCATCAATTCCCTGATGTTCTTTTGCAGAAATCGGAATAATCTTTTTATCCAGAATATGCTGTACCTCTTCCACTGTGACTTTTGTGTCCAGATCTGATTTGTTTAATAAAACAATTGCTTTTTTATCCTGCAACAGATCCATGATCTCATAATCACTTTCATCCAGCTCTGTCGATGCATCAATCACATAGATTACGAGATCCGCCTTCGATGCATATGTTCTCGCCCGATCCACACCGATTTTCTCCACTACATCTTCCGTATCCCGAATTCCAGCCGTATCCATTACGTTTAATGTAATTCCATTCAGGTTAATCTGCTCTTCCAGGACATCTCTGGTTGTTCCTGCAATTTCCGTTACAATTGCCCGTTCCTCTCCCACCAGAATATTCAACAGAGAAGACTTACCTGCATTGGGTTTACCCACAATTACAGTGTTGATACCTTCCTTCAGAAAACGCCCATTTTCAAAGGTTTTGAGGATTTTATCAATTTTTATAACCAAGTTATCCACAGTATTGTGTAAAGTTTGTGGATAATTATCCAATGATATGTGTTCAGGGTCATCCAAGGCAGATTCTATAAAGGCAATTTCATGCAATATATCTGCCCGGATCTTTCGGATATCCACAAGAACCGCCCCCTGCAACTGGGAAAGTGAACTTTTCAGTGCAAATTCATTTTTTGCGTTGATAACGTCAATAACAGATTCTGCCTGTGTCAGGTCTATCCGCCCATTTAAAAATGCCCGTTTCGTAAATTCACCGGGTTCTGCCGGTCGTGCCCCATGTCTGATTACGGTTTCCAGAATTCTTTTCATAACATAGACACCGCCATGACAGTCAATTTCCACCGTATCTTCTTTTGTATAAGAATGTGGCGCCTTCATGAGTAAAACCATCACTTCATCCACCATCTCGTTATCGTCATAAATATATCCATAATGAATGGTATGACTTTCACATAAACTCAATTTTTTATGACCATATTTCGAACGATAAATCCGGTCAATAACCGGCAATGCGTCTTCTCCGCTGATCCGGATAATCCCAATTCCCGAAGGAGACATCGCGGTCGCAATTGCAGCAATTGTATCTGAATTCATAAGTCTCTCCAATTCCAAACAAAGGTGAATACCCAAAACTGGATATTCACCTTATTTTTTAACTCTATCAGTCAGTTCCTTATTTCTTTAATGTTACAACTACATGGCGATATGGTTCATCCCCTTCACTGTGTGTTGTAACATAACGATCATTCTGAAGTGCAGAATGAATGATCCGTCTCTCAAAAGGATTCATTGGTTCAAGAGAAACCGGGCGCTTGGTGCGCTTTACCTTGTACGCAATATTCTTTGCAAGATTCTCAAGTGTCTCTTTTCTTCTCTTCCTGTAATCTTCCGTATCAATCTTAACCTTATAATATTCATCGGAATGTTTGTTGATTGCAAGATTTGTCAGATACTGAAGAGAATCCAGCGTCTGTCCTCTCTTACCGATCAGAATTCCCATATCATCTCCCTTTAACTCTACTTCAATGATATGTTCTTCCTCATTTACTGCAACGAGAATTTCTACCTCCATCTTCATCGCATCAAAAATGGAAGATAAAAATTCAACAACATTCTCATCAATGGAAAATTTCTTACGAGCCTTAATTACTGCATTTTTACTTCCGATTCCAAGAAAACCGGTACTTCCTTTATCAAGAACCTCATACTCAAGCTGATCACTGGTTATTCCCAGCTGAACAGTAGCCTGTGTAATCGCGTCATCCACGTTTTTAGCAGAAATCTCAATAAACTCCATATAACTGCCCCCTCTTATTTACGATTGTTCTTTTCACTAAATTCTTTTACAAGATTTGCTTTCGCTGCCATACTTCCCGGCTTTGCATTTGCTTTCGCTGCATTTGCCTTTTCACGCTCCAGCTCTATATTTGCAGAAGAAACATTTGCCTTCGACTGGATGGATCTGGTATTCATTGCCGCTGCCTGGCGGATGCGTTCCTCTGTAACACCCATCTTCTCACGTTTCTTCTTCACTTTTTCCTGATTCTTTGCAATAATATCCTCAAGATCTAAGTTCTCAATATGTTTATTGATAAAGAACTGCTGTACTGCACGACATAATGCACTGGCAACCCAGTAAATACCAAGACCAACCGGTGTCACGAAACAGAAAAACAAAGACATCAGAGGCATCATGGTATTCATAGTTTTCATCTGTCTTGCCATCTGATCATTATCCCCGCCTGCGGTAGCTGCGGTTGGCATCAACTTGATATTGATCACCTGTGTAATATAAGATAAAACCGGAATCAATACTGCAATAATCAACAACAGCCATGCATGACTTGCTATACTGCTCTTAATGATTGCCCACGGAGTATCTGAAATATTCAGTCCAAGAAAATAATTAAACTGGTTCATGTCATGGAGTGTAGAATTAATGCTGTCACTCAGATTCGGAAACTGCTCAAAAATAGTTTTTCCTGCATCTGCTGTCTTCTCCCATGCAGTAGATGGAAGCTTGTACATAATATCGGTAACATAATTCGAAAGTGTAGTGCCGGTAGCAGCATTTAATTTATCTGCCACATTGTTTGCATTTAATCCACTGGACGTCACTGCATTAAAGTTTGTCATCAACGCAGTGAGTTTATCCACAAAACCATTGGTATTGATAATTCCGTCCACAAGACCGTTGTAAGAAGATCTCACACTGCTGATATATGCCGGAATATTATAAAATACACGATACAAAGCAAACAGAATCGGCATCTGGATAAGCATCTGGATACAGCTTCCGGATGGAGAAATACCATATTTCTGATATACAAGCTGTGTCTCCTGATTCATTGCCATCATGGCTTCCTGATCCTTGCGATTCTTATATTTATCACGGATCGCATTCAGTTCCGGCTGCATTTTCTGCGAAAGTTTCGAGAATTTCTGCTGCTGGATTGTCAATGGCAAAAGACACATATAGATCAAAATCGTCATGAGAACGATTGCAAGCGGTACACTGTTGATCGTACCACCGGAAATTTTTAAAACAATATCGTAAATTCCGCTCATGATCCATCCAAGAACCTTTGCAATCGGTCCGAGGAATTTTCCGGAATACGCTGTCAATTCAATCATGCCTGACATAAAAACCTCCATTTGGTTTATGGAACCGGGTCATATCCTCCCTTAGAAAAAGGATTACATCGCAAAATTCTCCAGGCAGCCAGTGCCCCACCCTTTATCGCACCATACTTTTGCACAGCTTCCAGTCCATAACAGGAACAGGTCGGATAATACGGACATTTCGTTGACTTCATGGGAGAAATATATCTCTGATAGAATTTAATACATGCAATAAGTAATTTTTTCAATAGAATTCCATCTTCTTTTCCATATTAATGTATTATTTTGTGAAGACCTCCAAGATGTTTCAGTGCGCTCGAAATCTGATGAAACGAAGCATCACGCGCTGTTCCTCTTGCGATGACTACAATGTCCAAACCACTATTGAACATGTCCTCCTGTAGCCGGTACCCCTCTCTGATCAGACGGGTCAAATGATGTCTTATAACACTATTTCCTACTTTTTTACTAACGGATATACCTAATCTGTTTTTGTCTGTGTGATTTTCCAGAACATACATAACCAATAAACGGTTTGCATATGAATTTCCTTTGTTATACACATTCTGAAAATCTTTACTTTTCTTTAATGATTCTGAGAACTTCATCTGAAAATATCCTCATAATAGAAGAAAAGACCACAATAATGTGGCCTAAGCTGATAATTTTTTTCTACCTTTTAATCTTCTAGCAGCCAATACTTTTCTTCCGCCTGCAGTACTCATTCTGCTTCTGAAACCATGAACTCTGGCTCTCTGTCTTTTTTTTGGTTGGAATGTCATCTTCATTTCGTATCCACCTCCTCTACGTTAAAAAACATCACTTAGCATTATATCAGAAAAACGCTACAAGTCAAGTAAAATCAAGGTTTTTTCCTAATTTAATGTTATAAACACTACATATAATAAGGAAGAAAAGCAGTCCACTATATATAGTATCCACGCTTTTCCACGAAATAATAAGTTATCCACAATTTGGGGATAACTTGTGGATAAACTGTCAATACCTCTTGGATAACTCTGTTTCTATCAACATCCATACCATACCTCCATATCCCTGAAACGCATTATTTCGCCTTTTATCCATATGTTTATATGTTAGTTTTGAAAAATATAAAAGGACGTCTAAAAAGTTGATTCTATACCGAAAATGGTGTATTATAGATAGGAATAGGATTATGGGATAGTATCCTTTTTTATAAGAATAATGTGGAGAAAAGCAGATGGATAAGATTATTGAAAAATGGGATGAAATTTTAAATACGGTAAAACAGGAGTACGAAATCAGTGATGTCTCCTTCGATACGTGGATTCGTCCCTTAGAAATCTTTGCCATTGAGGGAAATACTCTCTATATCCTGGTTCCTTCCGAACAGATGGCTTTAAGCTATATTTCCAAGAAGTACCTTGCACCACTTCGCGTTGCGATCGTGGAAATTACAGAAATTGAATATGAAATCAAATTCATCCTTCCGGAAGAAGCCAGGACGCTGAAATTAAACACAAAACCAGCAAAAGCTACACCTGCCGTAACCGCAGATGAATCTAATCTTAATCCAAATTATACATTTGATACATTTGTCGTTGGTAATAATAACCGTTTTGCACATTCGGCTTCCCTTGCAGTCGCAGAATCTCCGGGAGAAGCATATAATCCGCTTTACATTTACGGCGGTCCGGGACTGGGAAAAACCCATCTTATGCACTCCATCGGGCACTTTATTTTAAACCAGAATCCGAATGCCAAGGTTATCTACGTTACATCCGAAGAATTTACGAATGAAGTAATTGAATCCATTCGAAACGGTAATGCTTCATCCATGACAAAATTTCGTGACAAATACCGGAAAGTGGATGTCCTTATGATTGACGATATCCAGTTTATCATCGGAAAAGAAAGTACACAGGAAGAGTTTTTCCACACATTCAACGCACTCCAGACACAGGGAAAACAGATTATACTGACATCCGATAAACCACCAAAAGAAATGGAAACCCTTGAAGAGCGTATCCGTTCCCGTTTTGAGTGGGGACTGATGGCAGATATCGGAGTGCCGGATTATGAAACACGTATGGCTATTCTCCGGAAAAAAGCCGAATCGGATAACTTTGACATTGATGATGAAGTATTAAGCTACATTGCAAACAACATTAAATCAAACGTGCGTGAACTTGAAGGAGCATTAAATAAACTTCTTGCTTATAACAATCTTGTCCACATTCCAATTACAATGGATATTGCAGAAAAGGAACTTTCCAACATTATCACGCCGGACAAGCCACGGGAAATCACACCACAGCTCATTATTGAAGTTGTTTCTGAACATTATCACATCTCTGTAGATCAGATGATTTCAAAGACAAGAAGCAGTGATGTTGCAAAACCACGCCAGATTGCAATGTATTTATGCAAAAATATGACCGAAAGCCCATTAGATACCATCGGTTCTTTGCTTGGCGGACGCGATCATTCCACAATTATCCACGGTATCAAGAAAGTTACCGAAGAATACGAAAAAAACGAAACTACAAGAAATATGATTGAAACCATCAAAAAGAAAATAAATCCAAACTAAATGAGTTTCTTCCTATTATAATGTGGTTTTATTTGCCTTTTTTAATTTCAACTTATTCACGTTTATCCACAGTGGATGGATTGTGCATGAGGTTCTTAACGTAAATCTCCTAAAATTTGTTCCACAGACTTACTTTAAGTATCCTCACGCTTTTCACATGCTTTCAAGCCGGTTATCAAACGCCGGAAACCGCTTAACATCTAACATGAAGAGGCTTATTCACATATTAACAGCCCCTATTAAGACTAAGACGAATGTCTTAATATATTTTTATTTATACCAGGAGGGAGTTTTTCATGAAACTGATCTGTTCTAAATCAAATTTATTGCGCGGAGTAAATATCGTATCCAAAGCTGTTCCTACCCGTACAACTATGGCAATACTCGAATGTATTCTTATCGATGCTTCTACGAATGAAATTAAATTAATGGCAAACGATATGGAACTTGGAATCGAAACCCGTGTAGAAGGAGAAATTGCGGAACGTGGAGTTATTGCACTGGATGCAAAAATCTTTTCTGAAATTGTACGCAAACTTCCAGACAGTGATGTTACGATTGAAACAGATGCCTCCTTTAAGACAGTTATCTCCTGTGAAAAAGCAAAATTCAATATTGTTGGAAAATCCGGAGATGATTTTTCATATCTTCCATACATTGAAAAAAATGATGCAATCGTGATTTCCCAGTTCACACTGAAGGAAGTGATCAGACAAACAATCTTTTCCATTGCTGATAACGACAATAACAAACTTATGACAGGTGAACTGTTTGAAATTAATGAGAATGAACTGAAAGTTGTTTCTCTTGATGGTCATCGTATCTCCATTCGTAATATAGAACTTAAAAATAATTACGAAAATAAAAAGGTTGTCGTTCCAGGAAAAACATTACAGGAAATCAGCAAAATTGTTCCAGGTGGAGTTGATGATGATGTACTCATCTACCTGACGGACAACCATATCGTTTTTGAATTTGATACTACTACGGTTGTATCCCGTCTGATCGAAGGAGAATATTTCCGCATTGATCAGATGCTCTCATCTGCTTATGAAACGAAAGTTATAGTCAATAAAAAAGAATTACTTGATTGTATTGATCGTGCTACTCTTCTTGTCAAAGAAGGTGACAAAAAGCCGATCATTATGAATATCACAGATGAAAGTATGGAGTTAAAAATCAATTCTTTCATCGGTTCCATGAATGAAGATATCGATATCGAGAAAGAAGGAAAAGACATCCTGATTGGATTTAATCCAAAATTCTTCATTGATGCGTTGCGTGTTATCGATGAAGAAAATGTAAGTCTTTATATGGTAAACCCAAAAGCTCCATGTTTTATCAAAGATGATGAAGGAAAATTCATTTATCTTATTCTTCCTGTTAACTTTAATAATGCTGCAAATTAGGAGATTACATGATTACAGTAAATATCCGTGAAGAAGACGAATTTATCAAACTTGGACAGGCGTTGAAAAAAGCCGGAGTTGTTGGTTCCGGTGTGGATGCCAAAATGGTTATTTTAGATGGGCAGGTTTCGGTAAACGGTCAGACAGAACTTCAACGAGGAAAAAAATTACATAATGGGGATGTTGTTACCTTTCAGGGTGAAACAATTCAGATAGTTCAATGATTATAAAATCAATCGAGCTGCGAAATTTTCGAAATTATGAAAATCTGGATATTCACCTGGATGAAGGAACCAATATTCTTTACGGAGACAATGCACAGGGGAAAACCAATATTCTCGAAGCTGCTTATCTGAGTGGTACAACAAAATCCCACAAAGGAAGCCGTGATAAAGAGATGATTCGGTTTGGTGAGAAAGAATCACATATCCGTACTGTCGTACAGAAAAAAGAAAAAGAGTACCAGATTGATATGCATCTTAGAAAAAGTGGATCAAAAGGCGTGGCTGTGAATAAGATTCCGATCAAAAAGGCAAGTGAGTTGTTTGGAATACTCAATATCGTTTTCTTTTCGCCCGAAGATTTAAATATTATAAAAAACGGACCTGCGGAGAGAAGAAGATTTATTGATTTAGAACTCTGTCAGCTGGATAAACTATATTTGTCAGATTTATCCAGTTTCAACAAAGTGTTGAATCAGAGAAACAAATTGTTGAAAGATATTTCTTTTCGCCCGGACCTTGTGGATACCCTTCCGGTATGGGATATGCAGTTACTGGAGTATGGAACAAGAATCATCCGGAAACGAAAAAAATTTGTGGAGGAACTGAATGAAATTATTTCAGAAATCCATTCGAAAATTTCCGGTGGCAGGGAACATCTGGTATTAAAGTATGAGCCAAATATTACCGCTGATCTTTTTTCGGATGAATTGCTGCGGGCACAGAATCGGGATTTGAAACTCTGCCAGACAACGGTAGGGCCACACAGAGATGATATGCTGTTTTCCGTTGATAATGTGGATATCCGTAAGTTTGGCTCTCAGGGACAGCAGCGTACTTCAGCACTTTCTTTGAAATTGTCGGAGATTGATCTGGTCAGGAGATCCATTCATGATACTCCGGTATTGCTGCTGGACGACGTGTTATCGGAACTTGACAGTAACCGACAGAATTACCTGCTGAACAGTATTGCTAAAATACAGACTGTCATTACCTGTACAGGGTTGGAGGAATTTGTAAAGAACCGTTTTTGTATCAACAAAATTTTCCAGGTGATAAACGGAAATGTTTATGAAAAGGAATCGGTTGAAGAGATATAAAGGAAAGGTTCATCCGTTGGATGAGGAGGAAATTGATGAGCGAATTAACAAATAATAATCAGGAATATGGGGCAGATCAGATTCAGATTCTTGAAGGACTCGAAGCAGTCAGAAAGAGACCCGGAATGTACATCGGAAGTACATCTGCACGCGGACTGCATCATCTGGTCTATGAGATTGTTGATAATGCGGTAGATGAAGCACTTGCCGGTTATTGTAAAAACATTGAGGTGACCATAGAAAAAGATAATTCCATAACCGTTGAAGATGATGGACGTGGAATTCCTGTCGGAATGAATCACAAAGCCGGTGTGTCTGCACTGGAAGTTGTGTTTACTGTTCTGCATGCGGGTGGAAAGTTTGGCGGCGGAGGATACAAAGTATCCGGAGGACTGCACGGAGTAGGTGCTTCTGTTGTTAATGCCCTCTCCGTCTGGTTAACGGTTGAAGTATATCATGACGGAAAAGTGTATATGCAAAGTTACAAGAGAGGAAAAGCGGATGGACCGGTAGCGGCAGTCCGGGACTGTGATCCACAACTTCACGGTACAAAGGTTCATTTTCTGCCGGATGCGGAAATCTTTGAAGAAACCGTATATGATTACAACACGCTCAAACAGCGTTTAAGAGAAACTGCTTTTCTGACAAAAGGATTATGCATTACATTAAAAGACACGAGGGAAGATAGTCTGCATAATCATAAATTCCATTATGCCGGTGGAATCAAGGAATTTGTGGAGTATTTAAACCGCGGAAAAGAACCGTTATATCCGGAAGTTATTTACTGTGAGGGAAATCGTGACGGAGTTTACGTGGAAGTTGCAATGCAGCATAATGATTCTTTTAACGATTCCACGTTTAGTTTTGTTAACAACATCATTACGCCGGAAGGTGGAACACATCTTGCCGGTTTTCGAAATGCGTTGACAAAGACGTTTAATTCATATGCGCGCGAAGCGAAAATTTTAAAAGACAGCGATGCGGCACTTACCGGAGATGATATCCGTGAAGGATTGACAGCAATTATCAGTATCAAAATTGAAGAGCCACAGTTTGAAGGACAGACCAAACAGAAACTCGGAAACAGTGAGGCACGTGGTGCTGTAGATTCTGTGGTTACGGAACAGCTGACGTATTTTCTGGAGCAGAATCCGGATGTGGCCAAAAATATCTGTGAAAAATCGCTGCTGGCCCAGCGTGCCAGAGAGGCAGCCCGCAAAGCACGTGATCTGACAAGAAGAAAGACAGCACTTGAGGGTACTGCCCTTCCGGGAAAACTTGCGGATTGTTCCGACAAAAATCCAAAAAATTGTGAAATCTTTATCGTTGAGGGAGATTCCGCCGGTGGTTCTGCAAAAACTGCAAGAAGCCGTGCAACACAGGCAATTCTCCCGCTTCGCGGAAAAATTTTAAATGTGGAGAAAGCAAGACTCGACCGTATTTATGATAATGCCGAGATCAAGGCAATGATCACGGCGTTCGGTACCGGAATTCATGAAGATTTTGATATATCCAAGCTGCGTTATAACAAAATTATTATTATGACAGATGCCGATGTGGACGGTGCACATATTGCAACACTCATGCTGACATTTTTGTATCGTTTTATGCCGGAGCTTATTAAGCAGGGACATGTTTATCTTGCTACCCCGCCGCTTTACAAAATTGAGAAAAACAAAAATGTCTGGTATGCATACAGTGATGAAGAATTAAACAATATTCTTGTGGAAATCGGGCGCGATCAGAATAATAAGATCCAGCGTTACAAAGGACTTGGTGAGATGGATGCGGAACAGTTATGGGAAACCACCATGGATCCGGAGCACCGGATTTTAAAACAGGTTATGATGGATGACGAAAGTTCATCGGAAATTGACGTAACATTCACGACTCTGATGGGTGATAAAGTAGAGCCGAGACGGGAATTTATAGAAGAAAATGCCAAGTATGTACAGAATCTTGATATTTAGGGAGGAGCAGATCAGTGGACGATAAAATATTTGACCAAATTCAACAGGTTGACCTGAAGAAAACGATGGAAACCTCCTACATCGACTACGCGATGAGCGTTATCGCAAGCCGTGCGCTTCCGGATGTCAGGGATGGATTAAAGCCGGTACAGCGGCGTGTCCTGTATTCCATGATCGAACTGAGTAATACACCGGACAAGCCACATCGTAAATGTGCGCGTATTGTCGGGGATACGATGGGTAAATACCATCCGCACGGGGACAGCTCCATTTACGGGGCACTTGTCAACATGGCACAGCCGTGGTCGACCAGATATCCACTTGTCGACGGACATGGTAACTTTGGTTCTGTGGATGGAGACGGTGCTGCCGCCATGCGATACACAGAGGCAAGGCTTTCAAAAATTTCCATGCAGATGATTCGGGACATCAACAAAGATACCGTTGACTTTACCCCGAACTTTGATGAAACAGAAAAAGAACCTACCGTACTTCCGGCGCGCTACCCGAACCTTCTGGTAAACGGAACGACAGGTATTGCGGTCGGTATGGCAACAAATATTCCTCCTCACAATCTGCGTGATGTCATTCATGCTGTTGTGAAATTAATTGACAACGATATTGAGGAGAAAGAGACAGACATTGATGAATTAATCAACATCATCAAGGGACCAGATTTTCCAACCGGAGGTGTGATTTTAGGTACTGCCGGTATCAATGAGGCATACCGGACCGGCCGTGGTAAAATCCGTGTACGCGCTGTGACAGATATTGAACCGATGGATAACGGAAAAAACCGTATTGTTGTCACCGAACTTCCGTATCTGGTCAACAAAGCCAGACTGATTGAAAAAATTGCAGAACTGCACAAAGATAAAAGAATTGATGGAATTACAGATCTTCGGGACGAGTCTGACCGCGAAGGCATGCGCATTGTTATTGAGCTTCGAAGAGATGTAAATCCAAGTGTTGTTTTGAATTTATTATATAAACACACACAGATGCAGGATACATTTGGCGTTATCAACCTTGCGCTTGTGGATAACCAGCCAAAAATTCTGAATTTATATGAATTACTTAACTATTATCTCATTCACCAGAAAGAGGTTATCACAAGACGTACCAGATTTGACCTGAACAAGGCGGAAGAACGTGCGCATATTTTACAGGGATTGATCATTGCATTAGACAACATTGATGAAGTGATTTCCATTATTCGCGGAAGCCGTACAACTGCAGACGCAAAGAATTCCCTGATGGAGCGGTTTGGATTATCTGATGCACAGGCACAGGCAATTGTTGATATGCGTCTGAAGACCCTGACCGGTTTGGAACGTGAGAAACTCGAAAACGAGTATAAAGACCTCATGGCACAGATCACGGAACTTAAGGCAATTCTTGCAGATGAGAAAAAACTTCTTGCAGTTATCCGCACAGAAATTCTGGAAATTGCAGATAAATATGGCGATGACAGAAGAACCCAGATCGGATACGATGAGTTTGATATTTCCATGGAAGATCTGATTCCGGAAACCAATACGGTCATTACCATGACAAAAGTTGGCTATATCAAGCGCATGGGAACCGATAATTTTAAGAGTCAGCACCGTGGCGGTAAGGGAATTAAGGGAATGGAGACCATCCAGGATGATTATATTGTGGAAATGCTTATGACAACCTCCCATCATTACCTGATGTTCTTTACCAATATGGGACGTGTGTACCGGATTAAGGCTTATGAAATTCCGGAAGCCAGCCGGACTTCCCGAGGAACCGCAATTATCAATATCATTCCGTTACAGCCGGATGAAAAGATTACCGCAATGATCCCGATCAAAGATTATGAGAAGGATAAATATCTGTTTATGGCAACCAAAAACGGAATAGTGAAAAAAACTTCCGTGCTGGACTATGAAAATATCCGGAAAACAGGATTGGCAGCGATCAGTCTGCGCGATGATGATGAATTGATCGAAGTAAAAATTACCGGGGATGATGAAGAAATTCTGTTATTTACCCGGTATGGACAGTGTATCCGGTTTAAAGAAGCCGATGTCCGTGCAACCGGTCGTACGACAATGGGAGTCATTGGAATGAACCTTACTGCCGGAGATGAAGTAATCGCCATGCAGATGGCTTCCCAGGGAGAGTCCGTCATGATCGTATCGGAGAACGGTCTTGGAAAATGTACACGGATCAATGAGTTTACAACACAGAACCGTGGTGGAAAAGGTGTAAAATGCTATAAAATCACAGAAAAATCCGGAAATCTGATCGGAGTGAAGTCTGTCGTAAAAGATGATGAACTGATGTTGATTACAACAGAAGGAATCATCATTCGAATTCGCGTAAATGATACGGCATTACTGGGACGTGTAACCTCAGGTGTAAAACTGATTGATCTCAAAAGTGGTGTGACGGTTGCAAGCATTGCAAGAGTCGTAGAAGATAAATCACTGATGCCACCGGAAGAGGAAGCAACAGAAGAAAATGAGACGGAAGGTGATCCATCATGATTCGGACCATACAGACAGCAGAAATCACAAGAAATATAAAAGAAATGTGCATGGAAGCGAATCATTTTCTTGCGGAAGATATGGAACATGCCATGAAAAAGGCTGCAGAAGAAGAAAAATCCGAACTTGGAAAAAAAATTCTTCTGCAGCTGCAGGAAAATCTTAAAATTGCGGGAGAAGAAATGATTCCTATCTGTCAGGATACCGGAATGGCTGTATTTTTTGTAGAAATCGGTCAGGACGTGCATTTTGAAGGGCAATGGCTGGAAGATGCAATCAATGAAGGTGTGCGCCAGGGTTATACGGAAGGGTATCTCCGTAAATCCGTTGTAGCTGACCCGATTCTTCGTGAAAACACGAAAGATAATACACCGGCAATTATCCACTATTTGATTGTTCCCGGAGATAAGGTGACGATTACATTTGCTCCGAAGGGATTTGGAAGTGAAAATATGAGCCGTATTTTCATGTTAAAACCTGCGGATGGAATAGACGGAGTAAAAAATGCGATTCTTACTGCCGTAAAAGATGCAGGACCAAACGCGTGTCCTCCAATGGTCGTTGGTGTTGGAGTCGGCGGAACATTTGAAAAATGTGCAATTCTGGCCAAAAAAGCACTGACAAGGCCGGTAAATGAACATTCTGAGATTCCTTATGTTGCAGATCTGGAAAAAGAAATGCTGGAAAAAATCAATAAGCTTGGTATTGGACCGGGAGGATTAGGTGGAACCACTACTGCCCTTGCTGTTAATATAAATACTTATCCGACACATATTGCAGGGCTTCCTGTGGCAGTTAATATCTGTTGCCATGTAAATCGTCATGCAGTCAGAACGATATAAGGAGGAACAGGTATGGATCAGCATATTACAACACCCATCACAGAAGAAGTGACAAAAAAACTTCATTCCGGGGATTATGTATACATCACAGGGACAATCTATGTAGCAAGGGATGCCGCACATAAGAGGATGATAGAAGTATTGGATCGGGGAGATCAATTACCGATTGATATCAAAGATGCAACGATATATTATATGGGCCCTTCTCCTGCCCGTGAAGGACGTCCGATTGGATCTGCGGGACCAACTACAGCCACCCGTATGGATAAGTATGCCCCTACCCTGCTTGATCTTGGTGAAAAAGCAATGATTGGCAAGGGAAAGAGATCAAAAGAGGTTATAGACGCTATTATCCGCAATCATGCAGTCTATTTTGCAGCAGTAGGTGGAGCAGGTGCTCTGCTCTCAAAGTGTATCAGAAAATCCGAGATTGTATGTTATGAAGATCTTGGTGCAGAAGCAATCCGAAAGTTATATGTAGAGAATTTTCCGGCCATTGTAGTAATCGATCAGGATGGAAATAATCTATATGAGACGTCAATTAAGAAATTTGCATCAGAAATAGAATAAAAATTAAAAAAGAGGTTGACAAAAAGGACTGTTTTTAGTAGAATAAACAATGCGTCACGTAAGGACGTAATTTTATATAGAAAATATCTGGAGAAGTACTCAAGTGGCCGAAGAGGTGCCCCTGCTAAGGGTATAGGTCGGGTTGACCGGCGCGAGGGTTCAAATCCCTCCTTCTCCGCTCTATATTTTCTAAATAAAATGAAAAAAGTTGTTGACAAACAATGACAAACATGATAAGATATCAGAGTTGTCG
>OIYG01000474.1_pt1 | contig 38885 bp, 40 predicted proteins | sample 1587861 | NCBI WGS metagenome assembly OIYG01 (sample SAMN03283272) | human gut metagenome | biome: human-associated habitat; material: feces | host: Homo sapiens | place: Peru | collected 2012 | reverse complement strand
TTTAATATACTTCTTCATATTCACGCCTCATACTACATTATATTGCCTTTAGATAATTATATCATACAAAAAGAAAAAGAGATATATTTGAAGTGAATATTTTGAATTTCACTTCTGTTTTATCTCTTCATTGCGTATTTTAAATTTATGTTATCTAAATATCATAATAATTTTTGATATGTATTAATGGCTTTTATATAATAGATTTTATTTTTAGACTGTAGGCTAAAAATAACACTCTAAGACCTTGGCTTAGAGTGCATATATTATCTTTTTAACATCTTATTAAATTTAGTAAACTTACTATCGTCATCTAATGTTGTTTCTGATAGTTCTTTAAATAAATCTTTTTGTTTTTTAGTTAGTTTAGTTGGCATAACGACATCTACAATTACATACATATCGCCTTTTTTATTATTGATATCACTATCTATTCCTTTACCTTTTAATCTTAACTTACTGCCATTCTTAGTACCATCAGGAATAGTTATAATAGCATTTCCGTAGATAGTAGGTATCTCTTTCTTGCAGCCTAATACTGCTTCGGTAATAGTAAGAGGTACAGTGATATAAATATCATTTTCATCTCTAGTATAGAAGTCATCTTCTTTAACACTAAACTCAATATATAAATCTCCTGGTTCTCCTCCATTAGTACCTGCTTCACCTTTACCTGCAAGTCTTATTCTATTACCTGTATTTATTCCTTTAGGAATAGTAATGGTTAGAGTTTTAACTTTTCTTTCTTTACCAGTACCATGGCAATTAGTACAGATTTTATCAAATGTTGAACCTGTTCCATGACATGTAGGACAAGCTGTTCTTGATAGGAATGATCCAAAAACAGTACTTTGCTGTCTTGTTACTGTTCCAGAGCCTTTACAATCAGGACAAGTATGCATATTAAAGCCGCCTTGACCATGACACTCAGAACATTCGTCTTCAGTATCTACTTTGATATCTTTCTTAGCTCCATGAACAGCCTCATCAAAAGTAATACTCATGCGATATAGTAAGTCACTACCATCTTCTCTTCTAGATCTAGTTCTTGTACCTGATGAAGATGATGATGAACTAAAGCCAAAGTTTTTGAATAAATCTCCAAAGATATCTTCCATACCACCAAAGTCAAAGCCATCAAATCCAGAGAAACCACCATTTTCATTGGTAAAGGCTGCATGACCATACTGATCGTATTGTTTTCTTTTTGTTTCATCGGATAATACAGCATAGGCTTCTTGACATTCTTTAAACTTTTCAGCAGCATTTTCTTCTTTTGATACATCAGGATGGTACTTTTTAGCTAGTTTTCTGAAGGCAGATTTTATTTCATCTTGAGATGCTGTTTTGGGTACTCCTAGTACCTCGTAGTAATCTTTTTTATTCATAATTTCCTCCAAACATAAGTATAAAGTTCTAGCTAGAAAACTAGAACTTTAACTTTTTATTTAAATTATTTTTCTTCGTACTCAGCATCTACCACTGTGTCGTCTTTATCGTCTTTCTTTTCTTCTTTAGTTTCAGTCTTAGTACTTTCTGCATTTTGATTGTTTTTAGCAGCTTCTTCATAAACTTTTGTAGCAAGAGCATTAGCCTTCTCTAATAGTTTATCTTTAGCTTCAGTGATTTCTTTAGCATCTTCGCCTTCCATAGCTTTCTTAGTCTTTTCTATTAACTCTTCAGCTTCTTTCTTATCACTATCAGTTACTTTATCACCAAGGTCTTTAATAGCCTTTTCTGTCATATTAATAATTTGTTCTGCTTCATTTTTAGCATCTGCTAATTCTTTCTTCTTAGCATCTGCTTCTTTATTCTTTTCTGCTTCTTTCATCATCTTATCGATTTCTTCATCACTTAATGTATTAGTAGCAGTAATTGTAATTGATTGTTCTTTTCCAGTACCCAAGTCTTTTGCTTTAACATTTACGATACCATTAGCATCTATATCAAATGTTACTTCGATTTGTGGTACTCCTCTTGGAGCAGGTGGAATGTTATTTAATTGGAAGTTACCAAGAGTCTTGTTATCGTTAGCCATTGGTCTTTCACCTTGTAATACATGGATATCAACAGCAGGTTGATTATCAGCAGCAGTTGAGAACACTTGACTCTTACTAGTAGGAATTGTAGTATTTCTAGGTATTAATACTGTCATTACTCCTCCTAATGTTTCAATACCAAGTGATAATGGTGTTACATCTAGAAGTACGATATCATTAACGTCACCAGTAAGTACACCACCTTGAATAGCAGCACCCATAGCTACTACTTCATCTGGGTTAACAGACTTGTTAGGTTCCTTGCCTAATTCTTTCTTAACAGCTTCTTGAACAGCAGGAATTCTTGTTGAACCACCAACTAGTAATACTTGATTCAAGTCATTAGGACTTAAGCCAGCATCCTTTAAAGCTTGTTTAACTGGAACTACTGTTCTATCAACCAAGAACTTAGTCATCTTATCGAAGTTAGCTCTTGTTAAATCTGTTTCAAAGTGTAATGGACCAGATTGATTAGCTGAAATGAATGGTAGAGAGATGTGAGCTTGTAAAGTACCACTTAAATCTTTCTTAGCCTTTTCAGCAGCTTCCTTCATTCTTTGAAGAGCCATACGATCAGCCTTTAAATCAATATTGTATTGTTTCTTGAACTCATCAGCCATCCAATCAACAATAACATTATCGAAGTCATCACCACCTAAATGGTTATCACCAGCAGTAGCTAAAACTTCAAATGTACCTTCAGACATATCAATGATAGAAACATCAAATGTACCACCACCTAAGTCGAATACTAGAACCTTTTGTTCCTTATCAGTCTTATCAATACCGAAAGCTAAAGAAGCAGCTGTTGGTTCATTGATAATTCTTTCTACATCTAAACCAGCAATCTTACCAGCATCCTTAGTTGCTTGACGTTGAGCATCATTGAAGTAAGCAGGAACTGTAATAACAGCCTTTGTTACTGGCTCACCAAGATATTCTTCAGCATACTTCTTCAAATATTGAAGAATCATAGCACTGATTTCTTGTGGTGTATATGTCTTACCATTTGCACTAATCTTTTCACTAGAACCCATTAATCTTTTTACTGAAGATACTGTGTCCTTATTTGTAACTGCTTGTCTTTTTGCAGCTTCACCAACTACAATTTCACCATCCTTGAATGCTACTACAGATGGAGTTGTTCTATTGCCTTCTGGATTTGTGATGACCTTAGCTTCGCCACCTTCCATAACACTAACACAACTGTTTGTTGTACCTAAGTCAATACCAATAATTTTACTCATTTTTCATTTCCTCCTAAATTTATTCGCTAATCTTTACCATCGCAGCTCTTAATACGCGATCTTTTAACATATAACCTTTTTGTAGTACCTCAATTACTACACCAGGTTCAACTCCCTCTTTCTTTTCAACCATAATTGATTGTTCGAAATTAGGATCAAATTTTTTATTCAAACAATCTATTTCCTCAACACCCTCATCCTTTAAAGACTTGATTAGTTGATTATAGATCATTTCAACACCCTTCTTTAATTGCGATTCACTATCATCACTTGCAGCCAACGCTCTTTCTAGATTATCGATAGCTGGAAGGATTTCCTTCGCAAAACTTTGTATACGATACTTCTTGTTTGTATCAGCCTCAGTTTGAAGTCTTCTTTTTACATTCTCCGTATCCGCATAAGCCTTTGCATAAGCATTCTTCAAACGATCAACTTCACTTTTCAGTTCGTCGATTTCATTTTGAAGCTTAACCTCAATAGTCTCTACATCAGATTCGAGCCCAGATTCGAGCCCAGGGTTTGAGCCCCCAGATTCGAGGCCCTCAGCTTCAACCTTCTCAGTTTCCTTTACTTCTTCATTTAATTCTTTATTTTCTTCCATGAATTTCCTTTCTACTTGTAGATATCATCCAAAGCCTTAGAAATCAACGACATCAATGATAACACACGATTATATTCCATACGTCTTGGACCCATGACCATCAATTTACCAATTTCTTTCTTAGAAAGCCTTACATCAGTAGTAACGATAGCCATATCATCCTTCCATATTAGTTCAGTACCCTTTGGCATAATAGCTGTAACTTGATTTTCACCATTGTCTTCCGCAACGATTTCCTTAATCTTATTGGGATCATCAAATATTTTGATTAGTTCCTTAAGCTTTTCGGTATCGGAGAATTCTGGTTGATACATCAAATTAGAAGTACCTGAGAAATATAACTTTTCACTCGCAAATCTTGTAAAGGCTCCAATAAACGCATTGAATAACATTTCATGGCGCTTAACATTGCTTACAAGAATTGGTCTAATTGACTCTAACTTTTCTTTTAAATCAGATATTTGTGTTCCCTTTAAGCGGTCATTTAAGATATCAGTACAAGTTTTGATATCATCAGCAGAAACACTATCCTTAAAGTTAAATGTCTTATTCTCTGTATGACCAGTGTTGGTCACAAAGACACAAACCGCTGTTTTATCATCTAATGGAAACAAGGCTATGTGCTCAAGTGTTTGTAAGTTCGCATTAGGACCCAACACACCACTTGTAAGATTTGTCATATCCGATATCATTCTACATGACTGCTTCACACAATCTTCTACATTCATTGTTGAATCAGAGAAGATGTTGGCAACTTCATATTTAACTTTATCATCAAGACCCTTGTCCAATAGATTCTCACAATAATACTTATATCCTTTATTGGAAGGAATTCTTCCGGCTGAAGTATGAGGTTTCTCAAGATAACCCTCAGCCTCAAGGATAGCCATATCATTTCTGATAGTGGCACTAGAATAAGGTAAGTGATACTCCTCTACTAACGTCTTAGAGGCAACAGGCTCAGCAGTATTGATGAATTCATCAATGATAGCTTTTAATATTTCAATCATTCTTTGCGTCATCATATTTGCCACCTCCTTTAGCACTCTTATCTTACTTCTGCTAATATACTACCAACATATTTAGCACTTGTCAACAACTAGTGCTAAAATATTTTAAATTTTTTTTCAAACAAAAATCAAGGCCATCTAAACCTTGATTCTATACAACGTTTCTTATATCAGCTTCAACGATATTAAACCTTAAAAATTCGGGAATAGCCTCTTTTAAAGGTCTTTGTTTAACACTCTCATCATTTGAAACGGCTGCTCTAATTAGGATACCAGTAGGATATACTATTTTACTAAGTTTACATTTCCTAATATCGTTATAATTTGTACAAATTGGTACATCATTAATATTAGAAAGGTAATCAGTCATACCCAATAAATACAGTGCTTCTAGATACCATTTTTTATCAAACAATTCTCTAATACGATTACTCTCAAGAGTATCAATAAGAAATTGGATATCACCTTTTTCCTTAACTTCATGGCATATATTACTCTTAAAAGTTTCGAAAGAGCTTCTATAACAATCCATATAAAACACCTATTTTAATGATAAACCATCATTTTTTGATAGTAGATACAAACAGTACTGATTCATACTAATGCCTTCTCTTAAAGCATGATTAGCTAGAGATTTGTGCAGACTTCTTGGCATTCTCAATTTAAACTGTCCAGAATAATTATCCAGTGTATCAGGTTCTGGGATATCAATATTTTCTTCGATTGCTGCTAATAACCATTCTTTTTTTGCATCATTAGCATTTTTTACTACTTCTTCAATAGTTTCTCCGCAAGTTAAACATCCAGGCAAATCAGGATAAGAAGCAACATAACCACCTTCGCTTTTATCTTCAACAATTTCTAAACGATATGGTAAAGACATATAATCAACTATACTTTTCATTTTTTCTATCCTCGCTTTCTACTACTTTTTTAACCATTTCAACATACACCTTCTTGATTGGTTCATGTTTTGGAATTGTAATTGGCATGCAACCTGGTTTCCTAAAAGTATAATGGCTACTTCCACCTCTAGGCGAATTCACCTCATAACCACAACTTATTAAAACCTTTTCAATTTGATCAAAACGTAAATCATTAGATAAGCTGCAGATACGTGCTATTAACTTATCCCATTTAGACATTTGCATACTCCAATCTATATGCAATTAAATTATACATGGTGTCATATATGGTGTCAATAGTCGCATTAATAATTATCTTTCTAAGTATAGTTTTCTTATTAAACCAATATTCATACTCAACAGTATTCATTTTATAATCACTCCTTGTATGTTCAATATAGACTAAACCTGATAATAAAAGAATACCTTGAGATCATTATGGGAATAATTTGTGGATAAGTGGTCAAATAATCAAAAGTTATCCACATTTTTTTAAAATGAGCAAAAGAAAAAGCTGGAACATCCAACTTCATCATAATATTTATTTAACTACGCAATACTTAATTGTCTTATAACCCATGCCTTCATATTGGTCACAAGCTTCTAACAACAAGTCTTCATGTCCATAAGTACCTAAGTACTCGATATTACCGATTGGTGATTTACCAAATAATTCATATTTCATATATTCAAATCCTCCTTTGAACAATTGTTATTTTAGAGAAATTCAAATGAAATACAATAGGTTTTTTCATGAAAACGGTTCCTTTTAACAAGAAAACGGTTTCATTATTTCTTAAGCTTCAAAATAACATCCTTGGCAATTACATCAGGAATAAACTTCGAAATATCACCATTAAAAGAAGCGATTTCCTTAGCGATACTAGAACTCAAAAAAGACAATTCTGGTTTTGATACAAACAAGCATGTTTCAATATCACTATTAAGCATCAAATTGCTAGTAGCCTGTGCTAATTCATATTCATAGTCAGTAACCGCTCTAATGCCTCTTACTATAACCTTGCAGTTAAGTTCTTTAGCCTTATCTACGGTTAATCCATTAGAAGATACAACCTTCACATTAGGAATATGAGCAGTACACTTCTTTATAAATTCTATTCTCTCTTCAAGTGAAAAGGTACAAACCTTAGACTTATTAACCATAATAGCTACATAAACTTCATCAAAAGTTTTAGCAGCCCTTTCAATAATATCTAAATGACCCATCGTAATAGGATCAAAAGTACCTGGATAAATTGCGTTAGACATTTTTCCTCCTATAATACAACAACTTGCTTATGCCATATTTCTTCTCTTTATATTTCTCGAAAGAAAATAATTCAGCTGCCAATTCCTTTTCTTTCTTTACTTCCACTATTATTCTACAATCGTTGTTATAAAGATTTAAGCTATCAATTGTCTCAAAGATTTTTTCGTATTCTTCAAATGCATAGGGAGGATCTACAAATATATAATCAAACTTATTATCCTCTAATCTATTTAAACAAGATAAATAATCTAGATTATAGACTCTTCTATCTTCTTTAAACTTTGAAAGATTAGTTTTAATAATCTTAACTGCATCCTTACTTAAATCATTAAAGACAACATCCCTTGCCCCTCTTGATAAAGCCTCAATGCCAATAGAGCCACTGCCAGAGAATAAATCTAAGAAAAGACTATCTTCTACATAAATAGAAGAAAACAAAGCTTCCTTAACCATATCCTTAGTAGGACGAGTAGCTAAAGAATCTAGTGTTAATAAAGTTGATCTTTTATATTTACCAGCAACTACGCGCATAATGACCTTCTACATTTAATAATCTCAGCTTCTGATAAACCGATTGCGGTTAATGAGGCAACAAGTGAAGAACCACCAGAAGATACAAACAATAATGGTACACCAGTCAAAGGAATAATACCTGATACACCACCAATATTTAAGACAAAGTGAATAAATAAATAGGCAAAAGTACCAACAAGTACAATCTTTCCTGACAATGTTGGTGACTTATATGAATAGCTAATCAACTTAAAGAAGATGATGCCATAACATATCATAATTGGAAGAAAACCCCAAATGATACCCATTTCTTCTACAATAATAGGCAAAATAAAGTCAGTAGTAGGATTTGGGAAGTTCATATATTTATGAATAGATTGGCCATAACCCACTCCAAATAAGCCACCGGTCGCAAAAGATACAAGACCCATAATCAAGTGATAACCAGCATCATACTTATATTTAAAAGGATTATTAGCAGCTAAGAATCTACCTATCTGATAACTAGAAGAATGTTTCTCTAAGAATGTATTAGTAGCTGGTAACATGATAATCACAATGGCTATAATCACAAAAAGAATCGCAATTAACATCCATTTTCTAATCTTATTAAGTTCTCTATATGGCACAATAAGTAACATAATAAAGCACATACCAAGCAATACAGTAGCACTACCCAAGTCTTTTTGAATGACTAAAATAATGCCAAATAATACAAGTGATTTTGCGATATAGACATAGGCATTCCAAAGATTATCCCTGTGACTATCTACTTCAAATATCTTAGCAGCATATAGTAACATAAAGACTTTCGCAAACTCTGATGGTTGCACCGATAAACCACCTAATCTAATCCAGGCATAGGCACCATAGGTAGCTTTAAAGAGACGACAAGATAAAAGTAAAGCTACAACAGCCCAATATAAATAATTAAAATGCTTAAGTTCAAAAAAATTTAATAAGTCCATTCTAATCACAAGAACCATACAAAAGATACCCGCAACACTAAATAGAATCTGTCGCTGGAAGGTTCTTGTTACTACACCAGTATCACCAGCACCCTCACCCATAGCAGCACTTGCCACCATGATTGAAGAATAGATTACAAGGATTAAAGTCACAAAAATAAGGGCCTTATCGCAATATGCCGGAAACATTTTAATTTTTTTTAATTTTCTTCTTGGTTTTTTCTTTTTCACAACCTAAATTTTAGCATACAAAACAATCTTAATCGTAATATAATTATTAACATGGTTATAAATAATGAAACAATAATTAAAGATGATAATCCTCTTATAAGAAAAAGAAGCGAGGATGTAAAACTTCCTTTATCAGATGAAGATAAAGAAATACTTTTGACTATGCATAAATATGTTGATGAATCAACAATAGATGAGATTGCTGAAGAAAAAAACTTAAGGCCAGCCGTTGGCATCAGTGCTGTTCAAATTGGTGTTCTTAAGAAAATGACATCAATCATCTTAAAAGATGAAAATGGTGATATCGAAACAGAATATGCCCTAGTTAATCCAAAGATTGTATCAAGTTCTATTGAAAAAGCTTATTTAAAAACGGGAGAAGGATGCTTATCAGTAGATAATATACATAAAGGTTATATCTATAGAAGTGCAAGAGTTAAGGTTAAAGGATATGACTTATTAACTGACTCAAATGTCGAAATAAAAGCTAGTGGTTATTTGGCAATTGTCCTTCAACATGAACTAGATCATTTTAAAGGAATCTTGTTCTATGACCATATCAATAAAAAAGATCCATTTTATGTAGATGAAAACGCATATTGTATTGAATAATCGATTTTTTTAACTTAAAATAAGGATGAAATTAGAAAGAATATAATTTGGAGGTAAAATGAAAGGCTCAAAACCGAATGCTTATAATGGTGTAAATTATGACGTTAAAGAAGATACACTGGTTTATGCATTAGGTGGACTTGGAGAAGTCGGTAAAAATATGTACTGTTTCCAACAGGACGACGAGATTTTAATTGTCGATGCTGGTGTTAAGTTCCCTGATGATGACTTACTAGGTGTAGAATATGTAATTCCTGATTTTACCCATTTAATAAAAAATCAAGATAAGATTAAAGGCTTAATCATCACCCATGGTCACGAAGACCATATTGGTGGTATTCCTTTCTTATTAATGGCATGTAAGATCAACAAGATCTATGCCCCAAGATTTGCGAAATCTTTGATTGAAAAGAAATTAAGTGAGCGTAGAAAAAACTTCAACGTCAAAATTGAAGAAATTGATGAAAACAGTGTTGTGCAAACTAATCACTTTAGAGTAGGATTCTTCAACACAATCCACTCAATCCCTGATTCTCTTGGTGTTTTAATTAATACGCCAAATGGAAGAATCGTAGAAACAGGTGACTTTAAGTTTGACTTAACCCCAATCGGCAATAATGCTGACTATCAAAAGATGGCATATATTGGTGCTGCAGGTGTAACCCTATTAATGTCAGATTCTACAAACTCTGAGGTTGAAGGTTTCTCAATCTCTGAAAAGAAAGTAGCTCATACAGTATATGACATTATTAAGAAGACACCAGGTAGACTAATTGTCTCTACTTTCGCATCAAATGTTAATAGATTAGCTCAAATTATTAAATCAGCATCTATTTGTGATCGTAAGGTATTAGTACTTGGTAGATCGATGGAAAATGTTGTCGAAATTGGTAAACAATTAAAAACAATCGATGTTCCAAACGATACCTTTATTACTCAAGATATGGTAAACACCTTCCCTCCTGAGAAATTATGTATTGTATGTACAGGATCTCAAGGTGAAACTTTGGCAGCACTATCTAGAATCGCCAATGGTGTTCATAAATATATCAAGATTATCCCAGGTGATACTGTTGTCTTATCTAGTAATCCAATTCCTGGCAATGCCTTAAACGTATCAGGTATTATCAATCAACTTGTAAGAAATGGAGCTAAGGTACTTGAAAATAAGACCTTCCAATCATTACATACAACAGGACACGCCTCAAGTGAGGAACAAAAATTGATGATTCAATTGATTAAGCCAACTTATTTCATGCCAGTGCATGGTGAATATAAGATGCTTAAACTCCATGCGTCAACTGCTGTAGAAACAGGTATTCCTGAAGAAAATTGTTTCATTTGTGCTAATGGTGATGCTTTGGTACTAAGAAATGGTGAAGTATTTAGATCTAACACAAGAATACAGACTGATGCCATCTATGTTGATGGAAGAGATGTTTCAGGTTTATCAACTAGTGTCTTGAAGGATCGTCAAATCTTAGCTGACAATGGTATGGTTGCGGTTGTGGTATGTATCGATTCAAGAACTAATAAGATTTTATGTAAACCAGGTATTGTTTCTAGAGGCTTTGTTTATATCAAGGAAAATCAGCCAATGATTAAGGAAGCTGAAACTCTTGTATATGACGCTTTAAAGGAAACAATGAAACAAAAAGTTACTTTTAACGATTTAAAGAATTGTATCAAGAATACTTTGGAACCTTATCTTTATTCAAAGACTAATAGAAATCCAATCGTTATTCCTGTTATCTTAAATAACATTGAAGTAACTAAGAGAAAATATAAGTAAAAAGTCAGATTAAATTCTGACTTTTCTTATGCAAAAAAAGAAGAAGCATTAAGCTTCTTCAATCTTTAAGACAATATAACCTGTTTTATCGATTATGTCTTTTAATAATGTTTTATCTAATGGTTTATCGCAATCGATAGTTACATCCCCATTTTTATGATTAGACTTAACCTTCTTAACCTTAAAGTTATTTCTAATACAATCATTCACATGGGCTTCACACATCGAACAAGCCATACCATCAACTTTTAATTTGTATTTCATCTTTTGCCTTCTTTAAATCTCTTTTGAGATCATCAAGCTTATGACAAGAACCATGACTTCCACAACTATTACAATCATGACTACATGATACCTTACCACTTAGCATACTCTTGATAATAAGATAAACAATAAATATCAAGATGATTACAACAATTGCAGTTCCCATAAATTCCTCCTTATTCTAATGTAGTAGCTTCCTTATATTTCTTAAAGAATAACATATAAATCATACAAGCTAAGATGACTACTGAAATAATTATACCTAAGATATTAATGCTTCCAACAAAGGCATTACCAATTTGAGTAACCAAGAACGCGATAACATAGGCGAAGCCACATTGATATAAAATCGCAAACCATGTCCACTTAGGATTATTCATTTCTCTTTTGATTGCACCAATTGCCGCAAAGCATGGAGCACATAATAAGTTAAATACTAAGAATGAATAGCCGGTAATAGCAGTGAAATGAGTAGCTAAAGTAGCATAAGTAGATAATTCACCGCCACCATACAATATTGACATAGTAGCTACAATATTTTCCTTAGCAACAAGTCCTGTGATACTAGCAACAGCTGCTTGCCAATTGCCCCAACCAAGAGGTATGAAAATCCAAGCAATCAAGTTACCAATAGATGCTAGTATTGAAGAATCAATTTGATCTTCACTTAACATTTGGAAATGTCCATCCACAAAACCAAAGTAAGAAGTAAACCATACAAAGATAGTTGAAAGCACAATAATAGTACCAGCCTTCTTAATAAATGACCAACCTCTTTCCCACATTGAACGTAATACATCAATTAATCTTGGCATATGATAAGCAGGAAGTTCCATAACAAATGGTGCAGGATCACCAGAGAACATCTTTGTCTTCTTTAGGATAATACCAGATACCACAATCGCTGCCATACCAACAAAGTATGCACTAGTAGATACCCATGGTGAGTTATTAAATAAAGCACCGGCGATCATTGAAATAAATGGAACCTTAGCACCACAAGGAATGAAAGTTGTTGTCATAATAGTCATACGTCTATCTCTTTCATTTTCAATAGTTCTAGATGCCATAATACCCGGAACACCACAACCTGTACCAATTAACATTGGGATAAATGACTTACCAGATAAACCAAACTTTCTAAAGATTCTATCTAAGACAAAGGCAATACGTGCCATATAGCCACAAGCTTCCAAGAATGCTAATAGGAAGAACAAGACTAGCATCTGAGGTACAAAGCCTAATACAGCACCAGCACCTGCAACAATGCCATCAAGGATTAAACCTTTTAACCAATCAGCACAATTAATTTTATCTAATAGATTCTCAATTAATACCGGAACACCTGGTACCCAAATACCATAAGTAGATGTATCAGGAGCGCCATATCCTTCTTTATATTCTGTATTTAGATAATTATCAATTGATTCCTTTAAATCATCTTTACTAGCTTTGAAATCTTCAGTAGCAAGTGTTTCTTCATCTTCTACTGTATAGGTAACAGAAGCATTATCATCAACTAATGAATATAATTCATCTAGTGCTGACTTAGCCTTAGTTTCATCATATTCTTCATTCTCTAAATCAACTGAATAAGAAATATCATCATTACCATATTGATTATTAAATGCTTCGATGATCAAATCAGAATCACCATATTCTTCACTTGCCTCTTCATATTCACTTGTACCAATGCCCAACAAATGCCATCCATCACCAAAGATACCATCGTTTGTAAAATCAGTAGCTGAAGCACCAAAAGTAACCATTGAAATATAATAAACAAGGAACATAATTACCGCAAAGATTGGTAAACCCAACCATCTATTAGTAACAATTCTATCAATCTTATCTGAAGTACTTAAGGCTTCCTTATCCTTCTTAACTAAGACATCATGAATAATTGAAGAAATGAAATTATATCTTTCATTAGTAATAATGCTTTCAGAATCATCATCATATTTCTTTTCAATATGTTTAATATCAGCTTCAATTAGTTCAGTATTAATACCCAAACTTTCAATAGCCTTGCTGTCTCTTTCAAACAACTTAATCGCATACCATCTTTTATTAGAAACATTACTTAAAACCTTATCTTCAATGTTTTTAAGTGTATCTTCAATATCTTCGGCATACTTATGATTTACTACTTGTATCTTACCAGCTGCCTTAACAGCTGCCTTAGCACATTCTTCAACACCTGTTCCTTTTAAAGCAGATATTTCAACTACCTTACAACCAAGTTCCTTAGATAGCTTATCAACATTGATCTTATCGCCATTTTTATTAACGACATCCATCATATTGATAGCACAAACTACTGGAATTCCTATTTCAAGAAGTTGTGTTGTTAAATACAAGTTTCTCTCTAAGTTTGAGCCATCAATAATATTCAAGATAACATCAGGCTTTTCATTAATTAGATAGTTTCTCGCAACTACTTCTTCTAATGTATAAGGAGACAATGAATAAATACCTGGTAAATCGGTAATAATCACATCCTCATATTTCTTTAATTTACCTTCTTTTTTCTCTACAGTAACACCTGGCCAGTTTCCAACAAATTGATTTGATCCTGTTAGACTATTAAACAATGTTGTCTTACCACAGTTAGGATTACCTGCTAATGCAATTTTAATTTCCATAATAACCTTCCCTAGTTAGCTCTAGCTAACTTTTACTTAAAAAAATTTAACAAACCTCAATAAGATCAGCATCAGCCTTTCTTAAAGACAATTCATACCCTCTAACATTAATCTCAAGCGGATCACCAAGTGGTGCAACCTTTACAACCTTAATCACAACACCTTTAGTAATACCCATATCCATGATTCTTCTTTTAATAGCGCCTTCGCCATGAAGTTTTACTACTGTAGCTGTTTCACCAATTTTAACATCTCTTAAAGTAAGCATACTTCCCCTTTCTAATCAACCATAATCTTATTAGCTAAGTTTCTATCTATTGCCACTCTACTTTCTTTGACATTGACAATAATATTACCTGCTAATTCATTAACTACGCTAATATCAGCTCCTAAGACAAATCCTAAGTCTTTTAAATGAGCTTTAATCTCGTCATTACCAACAATATTAGTAACTTTTCCTACTTGTCCTTTTCTTAAAAATGATAGTGGCATCATATTACCTCCTTAGCCATTGCTAACTAGTTAGCTCTTGCTAACATCAATAATATATACCTCCTGTTTTTTAATGTCAATAAGTGTTAATATAAATATATGAAAATACTTGAATCAGGTGAAATGTACCTTGAGACAATCTTAAGACTATCTAATGAAAAACCTTATGTTATTTCTCTTGATGTTGCAGAAGCTATGGATTATTCTAAGCCTTCTGTCTCAAGAGCGATGAAAATCTTAAAAGAAAATCATTATATTTCAATAGATGGTAATGGCCATATCAAATTACTTAAAAAAGGAAAAGAATTGGCTAGTAAGATTTATGAAAGACATGTAGTAGTTACTGAAGCTTTAATTAGTATTGGAGTTGAAGAAAAACAAGCTGAAGAAGATGCATGCAAGATTGAACATTGTTTGTCTGATGAATCATTTATTAAGATCAAGGAACATTTAGAAAAGCACAAGGTTTAAACCCTGTGCTTTTTCTTAGAAGGAAATCTCCTTGTTGCCAGTAACTTTCATATAAATAAATAGTGACAACGTTGTAGCAACCGTTAAGATTGTGGCATAAGCTGCAGCTATACCATAGTTACCTCTTGAAACATAAGTATATGTTGCAAGTGTCAAGGTGATTGTATTCAAGTTATATAAAATAATAGCAGTAGATAATTCAGTAATAATAGTTACCCAAGACATTATCGCACCAGACAAGATACCATTAGCCATCATTGGTACTGTAATCTTAAAGAAAGCCTTTAACTTACTAGAACCTAATGATATTGCAGCTTCTTCAACTGAAATAGAAATTTGTTGAAGCGTTGCGGTAGATGATCTAATAGTATATGGAATACGTCTAATAACAAGAGCTACTACCATAATTATCATGGTGCCTGTTAATACAAATGGTTTCTTATTGAAGGCCATAACAAGAGCAATGCCCACAACAGAACCCGGAATAATATAAGGAACCATTGAAATAGTATCAATAATCTTGTTCAAGATATTATTTCTTCTAACTACCAAGTAGGCAATTAAAATAGCTAAAACGATAATAATTACTAAAGCTACACCGCCGATAATAAAGGTATTAGGAATAGCCTTCTTTAAATGGCTAAAGGCATAACGATATGAATCTAGTGAATAACCTTTTAAGAAAATCTTACCACTAGTCTTTAAGAATGATGTATAAATTACATATACCTGTGGTAAGAAAGCTAGAGCTACTACAAACCATGAATATAGATTAACTAAGAAACTATGGATACCATGAATCTCTTTTCTTTCAATCGAATGTAATGCAGACATTGTGAAAGTGAACTTACCATTAATATATTTTTGGATTAAGAAAATTATGGCTGTAATTATAATCGCAATAACTGAAATAGCAGCACCAAAATTATGATCACCACCAGTTTCCGCAAAATAAGAGTTATAGATAATAACTGGGAAAGTTTGATAACCCTCACCAATTAAAAGTGGTGTACCAAAATCCGCAAAAGCTCTCATAAAGACCATTAAAGCAGCCGCAATAATAGTTGGCATACATAAAGGAATAACAATGGTAAAGAAACGTTTAAACCCACTACAACCCATATTCTCGCTTGCTTCAAGTAGTGAATTATCAATATTCTTTAAAGCACCTGATACATATAAGAAAACAAGTGGGAATAATTGTAAAGATAATACTAGTAAAATGCCATTAAAGCCATAGATGTTTGGCATTCTAATTGGAATAATACTTTCAATAAATTTAGTAATAACACCACTTCTTCCAAGCAACATAATCCAAGAATAAGCACCAATAAATGGAGCTGACATGGAACATAAGATTACAAGCACTTGTAAAATTGTCTTGCCCTTTAAATCATACATTTGGTAAAAGTAAGCCAAAGGAATACCTATAGCCAAGGATAATATGGTTGCACAAACACTTACTTTTAAAGAATTAAAGATTGATCTTACATAATAATTTTGGGCAAAGAAATTCTGGAAATATTGTATTGTGAATTCTCCATTATAGAAAAAGGCATTATATAAAAGTTTAAATAATGGATACAACAAAAATAATCCATATAGACATAAGATTAAAATGGATACCACTTTCCAAATATCAAAATATTTGTTAGCTGTCTTGTTCATAAACTAATCCTTATAAACATCATAATCATTGACAACGCCCTTAACTAAATTTCGATTACCTTCGCTGTCAAAGATATTAATCTTCTCTTGTTTAATTCCTAAACTAATTTCTGTTCCCTTTTCAATCATCGAATCAATCTGTGATTCTTGAATGATCTCGAGTTCTTCACCATCAACCAAATGAACAAAATAATGAGTGTTTAAACCTAAGAATACTGCATCATCAACAATAGCTTTTAAGCCATCACCATTATCTTTCTTAACAATTAATTCTTCAGGTCTAATACTAGCCTTAACTTCTTGATCCTTAATTTCATCTTCTTTGATGGTATCTATCAATACTTCATAACCACCAGCCAACTTCAAATAAGCTTTATTATTCTTAATACAAAGTTTTCCATCCAAAACATTAGTATGACCAATAAAGGTTGCAACAAATAAATTAGTAGGTCTTTGGTATAAAACCTTAGGAGTACCAATTTGTTGAATATCGCCATGGTTCATGACCGCAATTCTATCACTTACAGCCATCGCCTCTTCTTGGTCATGAGTAACATAAACAGTCGTGATACCAACGTTATTTTGAATTTGCTTAATAACATTACGCATCTCAACTCTTAGTTTTGCATCTAGATTACATAAAGGTTCATCCATCAAAAGAACATCAGGTGTAATCGCTAAAGCTCTAGCAAGGGCAACACGCTGTTGTTGACCACCTGATAGTCTTTCAGGCATTCTATCGCGATATTCATCAATCTTCATAAGTTTCAAGAATTCATCAGTCTTAGACTTAATCTCATCTTTTGGAAGCTTACGATTCTTTAAACCAAAGGCCACATTCTTTTCAACATTCATATTTGGAAAAATCGCATAGTTTTGGAAAACCATACCGATATTTCTCTTGGCAGGATCGATATCATTGATTCTTGTCTCACCAAAATAAAAATCGCCGCCTTCAATACTATTAAAGCCAGCAATCATTCTAAGTAAAGTAGTCTTACCACAACCAGAAGGACCAAGGAGAGTGAAAAACTCACCCTCCTTGATATCTAGCGATAAGTTAGAAATGATTGTCTGGTCACCATACTTTTTAACCGCATTACGTATTTTAATGTACTTGCTCATATTCTAACCCCTCAATTTATTCAATTATTGAGCAGCGTTAAATAATTCTGTCCAACGTTCTTGCCAAGCCTTCTTACTAGTACCACATAATTCCATGTCTTCATACTTAACATTAATATCAGTAAATGGAGTCATTTCCTTAGCAGTATTCGCAATTTCTGGATTTACAGGTCTAGCAGTTGTCTTAGCTACCTCAGCTTGACCCTCATCAGAAATAATCCAATCAACAAACTTTTTAGCGTTTTCCATATTTGGAGCATTCTTGATAATAGATACGCCAGCTGGTAACCATACAGCACCTTCTTCTGGATATACTAATTTAACATTATCAGCACCATCAACAAGTAAAGATACACATGGATCTTCATAAGAAACACCAACAACATATTCACCAGCTACAACGCCTTTATAGATTGCTGAAGAAGAAGATAAGATAATACCATTCAAGTTACCAATAAAAGTATTAACCCATTCCCAAGCTTTCTCATCATATGGCTCATCGCCCATAACAAGCAACATATTAGTCAATTCAGCCCAAGCACTAGATGAGTTAGCAGGATCGCCCATTGCGATCTTACCCTTTAATTCAGGTCTTAATAAGTCAGCATAGCCCTTGAATTCATCAATCTTCAAACCTAGCTTTTCATATTCTTCAACATTAATTAACAATGCTGCAGAACCATCTAGACAATAGTGAGTAGTAATACCATTAAAGTTTTGATATGCTTCTGGAAGCTTATCATCACCTTGAGCTACATATTGTTCAAAAAGAGGAACATAGTCTGGATTATATGAGTTGGCATAAGTCATACCACCATACATCAAATCTGCTTGCGGATTATCCTTTTCAGCAGAAATTCTCTCTAAACATTCACCAGTACCAGCTGAAACAACTTGTACATTAATGCCATACTTTTCACCAAATGTTTCAGCAACATCGATTAAAGCGTCTGAGTTAGGTGAATAAATTATAAGGTCACCACCACCCTCAGTTTGATCATCTGTATTAGTATCACCACCACATGCAGTGAATGCTAATAACATCAATACAGATAATAGAATTGTTAATAATTTTTTCATAAAATCTCCTTTTGGTATTATTAACCTTTACCTACATTTTACTACTTTTGTAAGCCCTTACAATACAATATTCAAATATTTGAGTATATGTATAAAAGTATGAAAAAAGACGAGAGCTTCGCCTTTAATCTAATTCCTTTAAAGATTCAATAGTATTATCATAACTAGCTTTAATACTATCAAACAATTCAGCAGTGCCATCTAAAGAACCACCTCTTAAGATTTCAGTAATAGCAACCGCATCATTACTTAGTTGATCAAAACCCAAGTTTAAACAAATACCCTTCAAAGTATGAGCAGCTCTAAAAGCTAAATCAACATTATTCTCTTTTAAAGCCTCTTCAAGTTGTTTAAATGAAGGATCATCGGCAAATTTTTTTACAATCCTTGTAATCAACATCTCACTGTTTAATCTTGATAAGACATCATTGTAGTTTCCACCTACTATTTCATAGAATTCTTTAATATTCATAATTACCCCAAAATATAACCTTTTTACAACATCAAATTATACTACAGAATATTCGCGAATATTCTTTAATCGCTTCTCACAAGACTTCAACACTTCCATAAGCAAAGGATTAAACTGACCACATTCACCATTAATAATCATATTAATAGCTCGTTCATGACTAAAAGCTGGTTTATATACTCTAGGTGAAACTAGCGCATCATAACAATCCGCAACCGATACAACCTGAGCCCAAATCGGAATCTCATCACCCTTTAAATGATCTGGATAACCCCTACCATCCCACTTCTCATGATGCCAACGACAAATATCGTGAACATAATGAATAAATGGTTCATCCTTAAATTCTTCAAGATTATCAATCATCGAAGCACCAATAGTTGTATGTTTCTTCATTTCTTCAAACTCTTCATTAGTTAGCTTACCTGGTTTATTAAGAATCTTTTCATCAACGCCAATCTTACCAATATCATGTAAAGCACTCGCATTCACTATATTCTTTTTATCCTCTTTAGATAAATTATACTTATCGCTAATAAAAGTTAATTCATTCAAAAGAATCTCGGTAATACTCTCAACATGCATAACATGAGGACCAGACTCACCATTACGATAACCAACAATATGAGACAAGACAGATGTCATCATCAAAGAAATCTTGTTATTCTCATCAATTTGTTCCTTGATATTACTCTTATATTTTCTTTGTTTCTCATATAGTTTAACAATATTATCAACACGCTTCTTAACAATACTAGCTACAAAAGGTCTAGAAACAAAATCCGAAGCCCCTAAGTTATAACACTTCATAATAGCCTCATAACCCTGTTCACCAGATATCATAATTACTGGAATATCACTTAAGAAACCTCGACGATTAAGTATGTCCAACAATTCATAACCATTCATATTTGGCATATTGATATCAAGCAAAATAGCAGAAATATTTAGATTATATTCTTCAACTAAAGACATGGCAACCTTACCATCTTCAGCCTCAATCAAATCAAAATCATCTTTTAGTAGTTCCATCAAAGTAAATCTATTAAGCAACGCATCATCAACAATAAGAATCAAAGGCTTTGCATGTTTAATTTCAACATTTGCGACATCCTTATCCCAAGAAGTAACAACCTTATCATTAGCTTCCTTAGCCTTATACATCAACTTATCAGCCTTATCAACAGCGCTAGCTAAAGTTATATCATCCTCAACAAGAGCGCCAATAGACAAAGTGAAGTTAGTATGATTACCATGGATGATAGAAGCATCCTTTACATCCCTTTTAATCTTCTCAAGTTTTACCTTAAAGTTTTCTTCAGAAATATTATCAACAATCAAAACAAATTCATCGCCACCAATACGGATAATCGCATCATTACTACGAATATTCTTTTTAATAGTCTTAACAACTTCCACCAAAACCTGATCACCATATTTATGACCAAAGATATCATTACACATCTTAAAATTATCGACATCAATCATCGCAATCCCTGTTTTATGAACAACATCATTTTTATGATTTTCATAAAATAGACGATTATATGCAGTAGTCAAAGGATCAGTATATAACCTGGTTTCTGATTCAATATTGGCATCCAAAAGAAAATTATAAGCCTCTGGATCAATAAAAGTATTAGATTCAAGCAGCTTAGCTAATTCAATTACCGCTGGCTTTCCATCTATCGTACAATACTTTGAAATAACCTGATAAACCCTATCTTTCACAAAACCTAATTTTGCACCATCTTTTTTGGTCTTTAAAGTATCCAAGGAAATACAATGGTTACAAGGTTCGCCCTTATTCCATAATTCATAGCACTTACAAGGAAATATTTCACCACTAAGTGCACACTTGCCATTAACCTCATCTTCTTTTAAAATACGTGCAATTGGGAAAATACAACGATAAAGGACTAACAAATCTTCAGCTTCAGTTTGTGTTAAATGTAATTCATTAAGCATATAAAACCCCTACATCATGCTATACATTGTAAACATTGGCAAGTAAATAGCCATTACAATATATCCCGCAAAAATAGCTAATATAATTAACATCGTAGGCTCAAGCTTAGCCAAAGCTGCCTTAGTCGCATAATCAGCCTCATTTGTATAATAATCACCAATTGTCTTTAAAGTAGACACTAACTCACCACTTTTTTCACCAATACCACACATTTCCTTTAAAGTAAGAGGCAAATACTTGCTATTAGACATAGTCTCACTTAAAGAAGAACCAGTATCAATCTTCTCAGCCATTGCATAAATTTCTTTGCTTAATGCAGCATTAGTTAAACACTTAGAAGTAGTTCTTAAAGCCTCTGAAACTGTTAAACCAGCATCTAATAAAGTAGACATCGTACATGCAAATTCTTGAGAATTACTTAAAAGATTGATATTACCAATTATTGGAATATTTAAACTCTTTTCCGCAACCCTAATCTTATTATCTTCATTTGATACATAAACCTTATAAATAATATATAGTAAAAAGATAATACCAAGTAGTAACATCCAGTATTTGCCAAACCAATCAGAGACATTAATTAAAACTTGGGTAATCATAGGAAGTTCACCACCTAGTTCTGCAAAGACACTTGTTAAAGTAGGAATAACCTTAACCATTACTACTATTACAACAACTACCGCAACACATAAGACAAAGATAGGATAGGTAGTAGCTGATTTTAATTTTTGTTTATTCTTAAATGAATTCTCAAAATAAAATTGCATATTCTCAAAACTTGTAGCTAATTTACCTGATTTTTCACCAGCCTTTAAAGTCTCTAAAAAGACCGGCGGCAATGCCTTAGCATTCTTTCTAAAAGCAGCCTCCACACTACTACCATGAGTAACATCTAAATAGACATTATCTAGAATCTTCTTCAATTTCTTGTCCTGTGTTTGACCAGCAATCATCTTAATAGTCACATCAATTGGCGTACCTGCATTTAATATAATCGCAAATTGTGAACACATAACAGCTAAAGGCTTTATCTTAACCTTAGGATTAATCTCCGCATTTAAAATATTATTAAGACTACTATTTTTAATAGCTTCAATATCCAAGACAATTGAATTGTTTGACTTAATCTTTTCTATAGCATCATATTCATCAACAGCATCAATAACACCCTTAACCTTGACACCATCTTTTGAAAGAGCAGAATACTTATAACTAATCATAATTATTCTACCGTAACTACATTATCAACAATCTCATCGACTGTTGTAACGCCCTTTTCTACTAAATCTCTACCATTGACAATCATTGGAGTAAAACTACCTCTTTCACTTACTAATTTTCTAAGTTCATTACCATTAATACCCTTAGAGATTTGATCACGCAAGAAAGAATCGATAGTTAATATTTCAAAAACACCAGTTCTACCCTTATAACCACTATCAAAACACATATAACAACCCTTTCCCTTATAGAAATGTTTATTTAAAGGATTGATACCAGCTAAATCTATAATTTCAGAATCTGGAACATATTCTTCTTTACAATTTGGACAAATCTTACGAACTAGACGTTGTGAAACAACACCACGCAAAGAACCACCGATTAAATATGGCTCTACTCCTAAATCTCTCAATCTATCAATAGCGCTAACCGCATCCTCTGTATGTACAGTGGTTAAAACCAAGTGACCAGTCATAGCTGCACGTAAGGCAATAGAAGCAGTTTCACCATCTCTAATTTCACCAATAGAAATAATATCCGGGTCTTGTCTTAAACAAGAACGCAAAGCACTCGCAAAAGTTAGTCCAATCTTCTCATTAATCGCCACCTGAGTAACTCCTTCAATTTGAAATTCTACTGGATCTTCCAAAGAAATCATATTAACAGTCTCAGACTTTAATTCTTCAATCATGGTATATAAAGTACTAGTCTTACCAGAGCCTGTTGGACCAACAATCATAATTAAGCCAGATGAACTCTTTAAAATACGAGAGAATCTTTCATTATCCTTTTCAGTAATACCAATACCAGTACGTGTTAAAGAATTCTTATCTCTTGTTAAAATACGAATAACAATCTTTTCACCATAAATAGTAGGTAAAGAAGAAAGACGCAAGTCTACTACATTACCATCACTAGATGTCATTTGAGCTCTACCATCCTGTGGAATACGATGCTCAGTAATATTCATCTCAGACATAATCTTAAAACGAGAAATAACCGCATCCTGTAAACCTTTTGGAATAGTAAGCATTTGATTTAGTCTACCATCAACTCTGATACGAACAACCATATCATTTTCTCTAGGTTCAATATGGATATCACTAGCACCTTCGGCTAAAGATCTTTCCAAAATTGAATTAACTAGCTTAACAGTTGGAGCAGCACTACTTTTAGAAGTAACATCACTTTGTTTAGCAACTTCCTCAAACGTTGCATCGATGCCCCTTTCCTGTTTCATCTGTTCTATCGCAATACTTGCACCTTCATTTTCATACAAGACTAAAATAGCTCGTTCAACAGCACTAGCATAAGCGATATATGGGGTTACCTTATATTTAGTTATTTGTTTAACAGCTTCTAAAGCACGGAAATTAAGAGGGTCTTCCATTGCTAAAATAAGCTTGTCCTTTTCAAGCTTAATAGGAACAACATGATACTGTTCCGCTATTGATTTAGGTACAATTGAAGCCATTGAAGGATCAATTGTCTCCTTATTTACATCTATAAAATCGATACCTAATTGTATCTTTAAAACATCAATTAATTGTGTCTCAGTGATATAACCATTTTCAAGTAAAACAGTACCTAGTCTTTTACCACTATTTGCCTGTAACTTAACAGCTTCCTCTACTTTATCCTGACTAAGAACATGAGCATCAACTAACATTTCTCCTAATCTTTTATTTTTCATATATATTTAACCCCTCATCTTTCAATTATAGCGTATTTTATAACCAATATTAAAGTGGTCTATAAGTATATTTAATTTTAAAAGAATCTTTATTATATTTTAAAGACATGCCAACGATTATACGACTATATAAGAATTCATGATCACCACTCTTTTTAAGAGCCGAAATAGAATAAATATGATTCTTATCAGCATAAATAGTATCCGTGCTTCTTAGAGTTAAAGAAACAACGTTTAAAAAGTCAGAAATACTAACTTCATCGCTAACAAGTTCAAAATCAAACAAATAGAAAGATAAACCATAACGATTCATTAGTCTTCTATCAGACTCCATGATTGATAAGAAATTATGCTTATCTACAAGATATGGACCATAAGCAGTGTCATTATCTTTTATATCAATCACTATATTAGTACTGCAATTATTAATCAAATCAGCTATTGTATCTTTATTAATAAGTAATGAGTTATATTTTCTTTTTCTTGCTTGACGCAAAATATCTTCGTAGATATCATCTATTTCATCAGCCTTGCCCAATTTAATTAAAGCTTCAAAATAATTAAGAATTATCTTTTCGCTAAAGGGTCTAAACTTAAGAGCCTTATTGCATACTTCGATGCATTCTTGATATTTCATATAATGTAAATAGCGTTCAGATAAAAACTCAGCTACATCACAGAATTGATCTAGATAATATGTACGATATGGCCTTATGTAATCAAACTCTAATCCATATAAAAAATCACCGTTATATGTTTCGATTACTTCTTTATATAAGTTGAAATCATTATTCACTTTTGCATTAGTTAGAATACTATTAAAATCTTCGACATCTAGATATATTTTGTAGTCCTTGTTGATGTAATAATAACCATTGGAACTGATAATGAAGTTTTTATCTGACAACTCAGGAATTTTCTCTAATGCCTTTCTTAATCTAAATATGCCAAACTTAATCGCATTCTCAGGATTGGTACTCTTTGACCAAAAAGCCTCAAATAAAGTCTCTTTAGCAACTTTATTTTTGTGGTTAAACAATAAATACGCCATCAACAATAATGGCTGTTTCTCCATTATGATTTCTTCATACTCCCCATTAGAATTTTTCAAACTAATAGGGCCTAAAAACTTAAAATATAACTCTTTCATACCTAGATTATATATATAAAACAATTATTTGAGAACGATTATTTGATTTTTATAACTTAAATACTTCAAATTTCCTATAAAATTAAACTTAATATTACCTAGTTCCTTAGTAATTAAGGTATCAACTAGATAAGAATTTAAAGTATCGAGCGTTTCCTTGTGAGGATGATTATATTTCCCATTGGTTGAAATAATCGCATAATCAGGTAGTATCTTACCCACAAAATAACTTGAAGTTCCAGTTGCACTACCGTGATGAGACACCTTAAGACAATTTACCTTATCTATTGCATACCTATTCACAATCAACCTTTCAACATTCTTAGAAATATCACCTGTAAAAAGAAAAGAATAGTCATTAATATCTAAATAATAAACAACAGAATTATCATTATCATTGTCAAAAATACCTACATCTAAACAGTTAAAATATAAATCTTTATACGCAATATCATATTTATCATAGACAATCTTCTTTATTTTAAAATCTCTCATCAAATTATCTACATTACCACAGTGATCTTCATCATTATGTGAAATTAATAAGTAATCTAAGGTATACACTCCTTCCTCATATAAAGTTTTCTTTAATTTATGATAATTGTATGCAGAACCTGTATCAATCAAAATCTTATAATTTAAATTTGATATTAAAGTTGCATCACCTTGCCCTACATCGATAAAAGTTACATGTTTAATGGGATTATTTAATGTCAACAAACACATTAGTAATAATAGATATAATTGATAATCTTTCTTTATACCAAATAGATAACTTATTAAAAGAATCAATAAGGTAATAATCGATATTTTGCCTCTTATACTGATTAAAAAGATATATATGATACAAGATAACACTTTCATTACTAATAAATAAATCGGTAATAATAAAGGACACACAAAGCTCAACAAAGAAATAATAAATATAAATATTCTAATATTTAAATACCAATTATAAACAAGACAGCTCAAAACGTTTACTTGGCCGAAGAAAAAAGATTGAACTAAGCCTATTAAAAACTTGCTCTTATAATAATTGGTCTTATAAATAAAAGAAAATATAAGCGTCAACAATATTGAATAATTAAGAAATAATTTTATATCTATTAACGTTATTACAATTATCTTAATCGATAGATTATTTATATTGTCTACTTCAAAGAAAGATAGTATAAAATCAATAATCAAAAATAATAATTTAAGTTCAAAGTCAAAGAAGATCGAATAGATAAACAATAAAAATAATGATAAATATTTATTCTTATCAAAGATTTTTCTTAATAAAAAATATAAGCCAAAACCATAACCAATATTAAAGATTAAATCCTTATCGCTCACAAAATCATTGAATAAGATCTTCTTAAACAAATTGCTTACATCCTTATCAAAAATATTTAAATGATTCAACGATACTTTATATGGTGTATTTTTATATACATGTTCATTTAAAATAAAATCACCAACTTCATACCCTAAATCATCTACTTCACAATTATTGATAATCGCAATTCCATCCTTAACTCTACTTACATAACCAATAGTGGGTATATCAAAATGAACAAGTGAAATCAACAATATAATAATAAGGATTACACTTTCTTTCTTATCAATTAAAAACAATATAAAAAGACTAAAAATAAGAATAAAGATATTCTTAAAATAAACATTCAAGAAAAATAAGACTGTAAGCCTAAATAGTAATATATTCTTTAAGCTTTGCATACTTCTTATCCCCTATTCCCTTTACCTTCTTAATATCTTCTAAACTCCAAAAAGACCCATAGGTATTACGATATTCAATAATTTTTTCAGCAGTCTTAGGCCCAATGCCTGGTAAAGTAATTAATTCCTCATAAGTAGCCTTATTAATAGAAATCCTTCCAGTATTATCATTAATATCTACTTCTTGATTTTCATATAAGATAGCCTCATCAGCCACATTGCTAGAAGCATCTAAATCATATTCTTCTTTTAATTCCTTATAAGTAGTACCAACGTCAACAGAGTACTCTTGATCATTTACTTTAACCTTAATTTTCTTATCATCAATACTTTTAGAAACAAAGAAATTACTAAAAATGGAATAAATAAGTATCAAAATAAAGATACATAGTAATAAATATTTTTTAATCATCACTATATAATTGCCGCCAAAACTTAAAATTCCTACATTAAAAAAAGCCTTTTTACAGGCTTTAATTGTTTTATAAAAGATTTTTTGATAAATTATTGAACTTTAATAATCTTAACTTCGTAAGGAATCTTAGCATCAACCTTAACTGTACTACCAACTTTTTGGTTAATGATAGCTTCAGCAAGTGGAGTTACATTTGATAACTTACCATTTAAAGGATCAGCCTCAGTTGTACCAACAATTGTATATATATGCTTCTCTTTAGTATCTAATTCTTCAATTTCAACAGTGCTACCAAGTCTTACAAACTTTGTAGACTTAACTTCAGTGATAACTTCAGCATTTCTAATTGTATGTTCAAGTTCCTTAATTCTTGATTCAACTTGAGCTTGACGATCTCTAGCAGCATCATAATCAGCGTTTTCTGACAAGTCACCTTGAGCTCTAGCAGCCTTTAATTCTTCAATAACTTCATTTCTAGTAACATGAACTAATGTTTCTAATTCATTTTTTAAATCTTGTAAACCTTCTTCTGTGACATAAATTTTCTCGTCCATAATTTACCTCCGCGACAACTATTTTAACATAAGTCTAATTTAAAATACTATCTATCTTAGTAATCAATAAGTCAATACCAACTGAATTACCACCACCTTCAGGAATAATAACATCAGCATATTTCTTAGAAGGTTCAATAAATTCATCATGCATAACCCTAACAGTAGCGCACCATTGATCAATGATATTATTGATATCTCTTCCTCTTTCATTGATATCCCTAACAAGTCTTCTAATAAAACGAATATCATTAGGCGTATCCACAAAAACCTTAATATCTAATAAATCTCTGATTTCCTTTTCTTCTAAGACAAATAAACCTTCAATGATAATAACATCCTTTGGCTCTACAATCTCTGTCTTATCACTACGATTATGAACTGTATAATCATATGTAGGCTTTTCTACAATACGACCTGCAATCAATTCTTGAATCTGAAAACGCATTAATTCATGGTCAAAAGCTAAAGGATGATCATAGTTAGTCTTCTTTCTATCCTCAAAAGACAAATCAGATTGATCCTTATAGTAATCATCTTCCTTAATAATGCCAATCGAATTAGTATCCTTAAAAGTATCAATAATCTTTTGAGCAATCGTAGTCTTACCACTAGCACTGCCACCGGCAATACCAATAATAACTGGCTTATTTAGTAACATGATAAATACTCCTTCTGATTAGCTAATTGTTCACCATAAGTCTTGGCAAAAATAGTGCCGCCATTACCACACACATCTCCAATAAAGAAGAAATAATCACTATCAACAGGATTTAACACTGCAAGTAATGCATCCTTACCCGGATTACAAATAGCACCAGGAGGAAAACCCATAATTTGATAAGTATTGTAAGGATCACTAGAATCCTGAATTACCTCACACTTAGTCCAATCACCATTTAAGCCAATATCCAAGGCATAACATACAGTAACAGAACTTTGAAGTTGCATACCAGTAGCAAGTCTATTAAAGAATACACTAGCAACAAGTGGCATATCATTAGTATTACCTGTTTCTCTTTGAACAATTGAAGCTAAAGTAAATAATTCATGAACACTATATTGAGAAGCCATAAATGCTTCTTCATTTTCTTTATAAATCTTTAAAGTTGCATCCAATAGTTTTTCAGTAATATCTTCAATACTGCTATCTCTAAAGAATTCATATGTATTAGGGAATAAATATCCTTCCAACAAACATTTAACATCGCTATTAAACATATCACTAGTTAAAAACGGATAAGAACTCATCAAACTTCTAACATAAGTTTCATCATTCCACTTTGCCATGATATCTTCATAATTTAAATTAGTACTCTTACTAATTAAATCTGCATAATCTTTAGCTCTATAACCTTCAATAAATTTAATAGTTACCGTATCTTGAATCGCATTAGTACCATCAGATAAATACTTAACTACTTCCTCAAAAGAAAGACCATTATTGACTTCATAAGTACCAGCCTTAAAATTCAAATCCATCTTCTTTATTTTGGCATATAGATAATCGACATTGGCATTCTTAATAACATCCTGTTCATCTAAATATTGCAGAACTTGCTTGCCATACCAGTTATCTTCAATAGTAATCGTTTTAATTTGAGGATTATCAAAACCCTTGATGCTGGTATTGATTAAGACAAATAAGCCACCAATACCTACGATAATCAGCAATAAAAGAACAACTATAAAAGTTGTCTGTTTTTTCTTAGAAGCTTTCATCTTCAATACCATCAAAACCATCGATAACTTCTTGAATCATCTCAAGTTCTGCTTCATCCTCAACTGGAGCGATATTACCATCTTCATCATATTTAAAGGCTAACAATTCTTCATCATTATCACCTTCATATACAACCGCATAGTTGTCACCCATTTCTGGATCCTCATCATCTGAATTAAAAGTGAAAAGAATAGTAAATTCTCTCTCACGACCTTCATCATCAATAATTAAAATCTTGTTATCTTCCATTTTTTTCTCCTTTTCTAAGGCAATCCTAAAAGTCTCTATAAAGAGACAAATATTTATAACACCCAAGCCTTAATATCTATTTACTTTCAAGATAATATCTAACAAGTTCTTCAATAATTTCATATCTCTCAACTTGTTGGATAACACTACGGGCGTTATTATGGCTAGAAATATAAGCAGGGTCATTAGAAATCAAATAACCAGCAATTTGATCAACTGGATCATAACCTCTTTCAGTCAAAGAAGCAGATACATATTGAAGTAATTGCTTAAGATTTGCTCTTTTTAAATCATTTGAATTGAATAACATTGTGCTAGAAAAATCTTTTTCCATAAATACACCTTCTTTCTAAATTATTATATCAAGAAAAAGCTAGTTAATTCTTGACTCATTATAATATTTGAAAATATCGATATTCTTATAGAAATCTAAAGATGAATAAGTATGAAATATTGAAACAATAATATCATTATAAAACACATCTATAAGAAATAAGGTAGCTAAAGTAATACATACAGTATTAAAAATCTTCTTACTAACTTTAGAAGAAATAAATAACAACAAGGGATATATCACATAAATCAACATTAAACCAGAAAACGCAAAAACCAAAACACTTCTTAGACACACAAACCCTTCAATATTGCCAAAGTTTAAAATTTCTGTATTATAATTCCAACCCCTTCTGCCATCAAAAATAATATACATGCCCTTACCTGCAAGATATTCTAATAGGCCACATGATAAACCTGCAATCAAGAAAATACTTAATGGTTTCTTTTTATATTTACGACACAAAAAGTAAATCAATAGTGAACCAATACCATAAATTTCAATCCAAGGCCCAAAACAAGAGCCTCTTTTACATAATGCATTATTATTTAAAAGATAGAATAATGTTTCATAAATAGCACCATAGATACTACCTACTACAGCCAAGGCACATAAAAGCGAAATAAAGGTTGAATTATCAACCTTTATCTCATCATTTAAATATTTATTATAGAAGTTCTTCATTACTTAATTTTAGCTTCAATTGTAGCTAAAATACTATCGATTTGACCATTATCAACACCACCTGATTGTGCCAAATCCTTCTTACCGCCGCCTTTGCCTTCGCAAAGTGCAGCAGCTTCCTTAACTAAACTACCTGCATCTAAGCCCTTTTCAGTTGCCTTATTACCTAATGCACATACAAATGAATACTTACCATTTGCCACATTGCCGATAAAGACAGCACCGCCATCAAGCTTATTCTTAATCGCATTAGCATAATCCTTTAAGTTATATTGAAGATCACTAGTCTTTAAGACAACATACTTAACATCCTCACCCTTAGCCTTAGAAGCAGCTACATCACTATCAAGATTTAATACTCTTAATAATAATTGAGCCTTTTCATTTTCTAAGCTAGAGATATTTTGTTTCATTTGATCCACACGTCCTGAAATCATATCACTATTCTTAAGCTTTAAGCTATCTCTTAAATCATTTAACTTAATTTCATTAGTCTTTAAAGCCTTATAAGCTTCCATCTTAGTAACACATTCAATTCTTCTTACACCTGAACCAACAGACTCTTCAGAAACAATCTTGAAACAGCCTAAGTCAGCAGTATTAGATGCATGAGTACCACCACAGAATTCCTTAGAAGGGCCCATAGTTACAACTCTAACTGTATCACCATACTTTTCATCAAATAATGCAGTAGCTCCGGTCTTCTTTGCCTCATCAATGCTCATAATCTCAGTTACAACCGGATACGCATCACTTATATGTTCATTAACAATTCTTTCAACTTCATTTAGTTGTTCCTCACTTGGCTTTTCAAAATGTGTGAAGTCAAATCTAGCATATTCTGGACAGTTATAAGAACCAGCTTGGGCAATATGATCACCCAACACTTCTCTTAAAGCTTCTTGTAGTAAGTGTAAACTTGAGTGATTAGCACGAGTCAATTGACGCTTCGCATAATCATATTCACCAGTTAAGACATCACCAACTCTAATAGTACCTTCTACATTTTCTAAATGATGTAAAGCTTGTTTATGAGGTGCCTTAATAACATTAGTTACATCAGCCTTAAAGGTATCATTATATACCTTACCAGTATCAGCACATTGACCACCACTTTCAGCATAGAAACAAGTCTTAGAAAGGATTAAATCACCTTCACCACTTAATTCATCAACCTTAACACCATCCTTGAATAAACCAATAACAGTACCCTCTGACTTAGAATCTGTATAACCTGTGAATTCACTTACTTCTGTAAAATCCATCAAGTCCTTTGATTGAGAATGCATTGATTGTTCATTACTTCTAGCAGCTCTAGCTCTTTCCTTTTGAGCTTGCATAGCCTTTTCAAAACCTTCTACATCAACCTCATAACCCTTTTCATGAGCTATTTCTTCAGTTAATTCTTTTGGATAGCCATAAGTATCATATAACTTAAATACTACTTCACCCGGTAATAGCTTTGTATCAGCATGCTTATTTAAAGCTTCATTTAATAATGATTCACCATTATTTAATGTCTTATGGAAAGATTCTTCTTCATTTAAAACAAGCTTAGAAACAAGAGTAACCTTCTCTTGAACATATGGATAATAAGCTTCCATATTGTCGGCACAAACCTTTACTAGGTTGTACATAAATGGACCCTCAATTCCAAGTTTAATGCCATATCTAACAGCTCTTCTTAGAACTCTTCTTAAAACGTAGCCTCTTCCTTCATTTGAAAACATTGCACCATCTGCAAGCGCAAATGTTACCGTTCTAATATGGTCAGCGATAACTCTATATGCCATCTTATATTCACTCTCATCATATGTATGCTTAGCATACTTTTCAGCCGCATGAATAATAGGCAAGAACAAGTCAGTATCGAAGTTTGTTTCACCATCTTGTAAGAAACATACAAGACGCTCTAACCCCATACCTGTATCAATATTCTTTTGAGGTAATTCCTTATATTCACTTCTAGCAACCTCACCAGGTCTACAATCAAATTGAGAGAATACAATGTTCCAAAGCTCAACATATCGATCATTTTCTATATCATCAAAGAACAATTTCTCACCAATACCCTCAGGATCATACTTCTCACCACGGTCATAGTATAGTTCTGAGTCAGGGCCACCAGGTCCTCTACCAATTTCCCAGAAGTTATCGGCATTTCTAGAAATATGAGACTCAATCATACCGGCCTTAACCCATAAATCATATGCATCTTGGTCATCTGGATAAACGGTTACATATAAACGCTTAGGATCCATGCCAATCCACTCTTCACTTGTCAAAAATTCCCATGCCCAAGGAATAGCTTGTTCCTTAAAGTAATCACCTATTGAAAAGTTACCCAACATCTCAAAGAAAGTATGGTGACGAGCAGTTCTACCTACATTCTCAATATCATTTGTACGAATGCACTTTTGAGCATTTGCGATACGAGGACAAGCAGGCTTAGCAGTTCCATCAAAGTATTGTTTTAGAGTTGAAACACCCGCATTGATCCAAAGTAAAGTTGGATCATTATGAGGAATCAAACTTGCACTTGGTTCAATCATAAAACCCTTTGACTTGAAGAAGTCTAGAAACATTTGTCTTACTTCATTACCAGATAGATTTTTCATTAATTTTCCTCCAAAAATAAAAAAAGCGCCATCTAAGGACGCAAAATACGTGGTACCACCTTAGTTCTTGGAAAAATAACCAAGCACTTAAATCGATAACGGCGATAACCGCTGAGTATTAATCAGAATACTGAAGTAGCTTCATTTAATTATTTAAGCTTTCACCATTTGCTTAATCTCTAAATTCAATTAAATTACTTATCTTCAAGCACTATCATAACATACTTTTAAGGCGCATTATTAAAGATGTTTTACGTTTTGGTAACTTTTTGTTGGCAGAAGCTAAAAATAAATCCTTATCACCAATTAAAACTAACTTATTACGAGCTCTAGAAATAGCCGTATAAATTAGCTTCTTATATAACATATGACTTTGACTTTGATCAAAAATGAAATACACAAAAGGATATTCACTACCCTGGGCCTTATGAACAGACATGGCATAAGCAAGTGTAATATCGCCTAAATCATTAAAATTATAGAAAACATCAACACTTCCATATTTGACATAGAAATATTTTTCTTCTTCATTTATTTCATCAAGTACACCAATATCACCATTATAGACATCATCAGTTGGACGATTCTTTAGTTCTAAAATCTTATCATTTTCCCTAAAGACAATATTATTCACTTTCTTTTCACGTAAAGATATATTATTTGGATTAAATGCAGACTGTAAGACACTATTCAAATTATCAATCCCATTAACACCCTTATACATAGTTGATAAAACTTGGAAATTATCCAAACCTAGCATATTATTATCATCTAAATCATTCTTAATTAAATCAATTATTTCTTTTTGATTAATCTTATTAATATCATAAAACGACACATCATTAGTATATTTACTGAAGTCAACACATTCATTAACGATATCATTTGCCAAAGAAATAATATCACTGCCTCTTTTTTGACGATGATTACATTTTAAATAACTAATCTTAAAATTATTTGATTCAATCAAATCACTTAAAACATCACCCTGCCTAATCGAAGGCAATTGGTCATTATCACCAATGATACATATCTTTTTAACATAGGAACAAGCTTTTAATAAAGACGCAAATAAAGAATTATCAACCATTGAAAACTCATCGATGATTAAACAATCATAAAGAATCGGATTATCTAAATTATTAGTAAAAGAATTATCTTCCTTGTTCCACTTTAAAAGCGAATGAATAGTCTTAGATTCAACATCAGATAATTCATTGATTCTTTTACTTGCCCTACCAGTTGGAGCTACTACAATAATATTTTGATAAGGGAAATGAGACTTAAAGATATTAACTAAACATTTAATAATAGTTGTCTTACCAGTTCCAGGGCCGCCTATTATCATTGACATCTTTTCATTAAAGAAATTTTTAATCGCTTCTTTTTGATAATCATCAAACTTGATACCATTAATGTTTTCATTTTCCTCTATTGATTCATCCAAAAGTATTGGTTCTACATCCATATCTTCACCAAAATGATTCAAATAAGACGCAATAAACTTCTCATCCTCATAATCACTTCTTAGATAATATCTTTCTTCTTCTTTAACCAACAATTCCTTAGTCAATAATTCATCTAGTATATCATCGCCATCACTATAATATCGAGCATAGGTACTTAAAAATTCATCCTTGTATAGATAAATATCGCCTTTTCTAAAACTTACTTCCTTGAATACATAAACAAGATAAGCCTCTTTAAATTTGCTTTCCTTATCTTCAACTTCCACATTCTTGAAACAATTCACAATCTTTGAAAAAGATATCCCATAGATATCATAATAAATTTGATAAGGATTCTCTTTTAATACTAAGGCTGTATGTTCCTTGTATTCATTCTTAATGCGATTGGCCTCCATGGTTGAAAAACCAGCTGATATTAATCCAAAGACAATATCATCCGATTCGAGCCCGTAGGATTCGAGTCCCGATATGAGCCCTTTAAGTTGAGTACTTGTTAAACCAATCCTATCAAGTTCACTAGCATCACTTTTAAGAATCTTTAAAGTATCATCACCATAGTAGTTATAGATCTTTTCAGCAGCCCTTTTACCAATTCCCTTAAAAGTAGAACTAGATAAGAATTTAATTATTTCATCTTTTTTTGAAGGAACATATTTGCTTACTGTCGTTAAGACAAATTGATAACCATACTTAGGATGTTCATCAAAGTAACCACTGATTGTATATTTGGTATAAGGCTCATAATCAAAAGAAGGCCCGGTTACCGTGATTACTCCTTTATCAAGAGGCTCGAATCTGGTCACCATATAATTTGAGGCCTTATAAATAGTTCGTATAAAAATTCCGTCTAAACTTACTGTTTCTTTCATTTCTTAAAAACTAATGAATCAAGATATTCATTAACATCCTGTCCATTAATAAAGACTTTATCAATAGTTCCCCCGCCAAGCATTTCATCATTCAAATAGAAAACAGCTTCCTGACCTGGGGCAACAGCCTTAATCTTTTGTGGATAATATAGCATAGCCTCTGTATCCGAAATCTTCTTGATAGTCACCTTATTATCAGGTTGACGATAACGGAACTTACAACCAATTTCAATTCCATCAACTGGCAAATCATTGATCCAGTTAATACCTGAAATATAAGCACTATTAGAATATAGATAATGTTCATTCTTAATAGAAGTTAGATATAAAAGATTATGTTCAATATTCTTACCAACACAGAAATATGGTCCTCTATTACCACCAACGCCAAAGCCCTTTCTTTGACCTACTGTATAATAATAAACACCATTATGATCGCCAATTTCTTCTAGAGTATCGATATCTATAATCTTACCTGGTTTCATTGGAATATAGTTAGACAAAAACTTACGGAAGTCTCTTTCCCCAATAAAACAAATACCAGTTGAATCCTTCTTTTTCGCAATGCTTAAGTTTAATTCTTCTGCCAATTCTCTAACACGTGGTTTATCAATATCACCAAGTGGAAATAAACATTTATCTAGAGCTTTCTTACTTACTTGAGCTAAGAAATAAGATTGATCCTTATTAAGATCGCTTGCCTTATAATATCTTCTAATAGGCCCATCAACCGCCTTGATATAGTGACCTGTGGCAATCATATCAAAACCCTGTTCCATCGCAAAATCGAGAAAACAATCAAATTTAATATATTTATTACATAAAATATCAGGATTAGGTGTTCTACCCTTCTTATATTCATCCACAAAGAATTTAAACACATTATCCCAATATTCTTTAATATAATCTTTTCTTAAAAGTTCTAAACCAAGGGCATCCGCAACGCTTTTGGCATCATTATAATCTTGTTCTTGGGGACAGATATCATTGTTTAAAGTACTATTACCTAAAGTATCATTATTTAATGCGGAATCCCAGTTTCGCATAAAACAGCACTTTACATCCAATCCTTGTTTCTTTAATTCATAAGCGGCAATAGCTGAATCTACACCACCTGATAACCCTACTAATACTTTCATCTATTCCTCTTCTTCTCTTAAATAACCACATGTTGGATAATGAGGACAACTCTTATCACATATCGCAAGCTTTCTTAATTCGCTTGGTACAAATGCATCAATTTCTTCTTCATCATAACCAACTTGCATATTCTTATCGGATATAATAATTGGCCTTCTTAATACACTTGGATTCTCTACAATAAATTTACATAAATCATCGGTAGAAAAACTATCTAAATCAATATTATTATCTCTAATAATCTTAGATCTTTTAGAAATCAAATCATCAGTACCATTTTCTGTTCTACTTAATAAATATTTAATTTCTTTATCATTCAATAATGTATTAAATATATTCTTTTCAATATATTTAATATTGCGATCCTTTAACCAAGTTTTAACTTTACGACATGAAGCGCAACCATGCGATGTATATATAACAATCATAACTATATTTTAAGAAAATTGATTAATAAGCTCAATACCTTATAGTTATTTATTGTTTATTGTGCTATATTGAAGTCAGTAGTTTATAAAAACATTAAAAAAGAGAGTCATGTAAGCTGAAAATTGACAATGTCTTATAAACGAATTGGATATCGTATTACGGCGTTAACGTATTAAGAAGTAATTTGGGTGGCACCACGGAAATCTTTCGTCCCATGAGGTGCTTTTTTTATTTTTAGGAGGAAAAGTGTAAAAATAAAAATTGAATTTACGCACTAAAAAATAGTTGAGAACCTCAACCTGTTAAAAATATTGATAGTATAGGTTTTTAAACTGTTAAGTTTAAAACAGAAGTATCATACCCTTGTGCTTGAAGAAAAGCTAAGGCTGATTCTGTTGTTAATTTGTTCTTTGAAGTTTTAGGTTTGTGAACTTCTTCTAAGTCTGAAGGATTAAATACTTCTCCAGTTAGAAGAATATGATATGTTGCAACCATCATCATGCGTGCAATTGCGACAATTGCTTTCTTGTGACCTCTACGTTTCTTAATGTATGCATATTTAATTTTGTAATAAGGTTCACTGTTTGATTTGATAGCTGATAGAGCACATTGTACTAGTAATGGTTTTATATAAGATCCAGCTTTAGAAATTCTAACTGATTTCTTCTTATTAGCTGATTCGTTATTAGCTGGTGCTAAGCCAGCCCAACAGCACAACTGTTTATCTGTTTCAAATTGTGACATATCAACACCTATTTCAGCGATGATAGTCATTGCTGAAATATAGGAAATGCCTGGAATCTTGATTAAACATTCTATGTAATTTTTATATGGTATGCAACGTTTTGCCATTTCAAGTTCTACATCTTCGATATGTTTATCAAGTTCTTCCATATGTGCCATAGCGATAGTCATCTTGAGCTTTTGATCAGCTTCAATATGTGATCCTTCAAGGGATTTGAGTACTGCTTCAGTTTTCTTCTTAGCTGATTTCTTAAGTAAAGATTTAATCTTTTCCTCACTTATCGTTTTAGATGCCATAGCTTCTTTCATGATTGCGGTAGCAGACTTACCAAATGGATCAGTTAAAACTGAAGCTAATCCAATATTTGAAACAGTCATAGAATTTTGATATCTAAGACGTTCAGAAGAACGCATACTTATTAATTTGATTCTATACCTAGAAAGTTCTCTTAACTGACGAATTTCTTTAGGTGGAATAAACGAAGATTTAATAAGAT
>OIYG01000471.1_pt1 | contig 38977 bp, 32 predicted proteins | sample 1587861 | NCBI WGS metagenome assembly OIYG01 (sample SAMN03283272) | human gut metagenome | biome: human-associated habitat; material: feces | host: Homo sapiens | place: Peru | collected 2012 | reverse complement strand
CCCATGAAGAGATGCATTCAAAAGTAGAATATGTTGTGGCACATGGAATCTCTTCCTCTATTGATGATAAAAAGGTTCTGATCGGAAGCAGTCATTTCATTTTTGAAGATGAAGGATGTACAATCTCATCAGAATATCAGGATAGATACGATTCATTAAAACCAGAATACTCTCATCTGTATCTGGCAATCGAGAAACAACTTGTTGCAGTTATCTGCATAGAAGACCCACTCCGCGAAGAGGCGGCAGAAATGGTTCGTGATCTGAAGAAAGCAGGTATCCGTAAAGTCGTTATGATGACGGGCGATAGTGAGCGTACAGCAGCGGCAATTGCGAAACGCGTTGGCGTTGATGAATATTATGCTGAGGTTCTTCCAGAAGATAAAGCTAACTTCGTTGAGAAAGAAAAAGCAGAAGGAAGAAAAGTAATTATGATCGGTGATGGTATCAATGATTCACCGGCTCTTTCAGCAGCCGATGCCGGGATTGCAATCAGTGACGGCGCAGAGATTGCAAGAGAGATTGCAGATATCACGATTGCGGCAGATGATCTGCGTGAAGTTGTGACGCTGAAACTTCTGGCAAATGCCATGATGAAGCGGATACATAAGAATTACAGAAATATCGTCGGAATCAATTCAGGATTGATTCTGCTTGGCGTGACAGGAATTGTCCAGCCGACAGTATCTGCACTTTTGCACAATGCGTCTACATTGATGATAAGCCTTGGAAATATGAAGAATCTGCTGGATGAAAATAAAAGAACAGAACTTGAGTAGTTGCTGGTCGCATATCGTGTGAACAGTAACATTGAGTGAGACATCACAAAATAAGATAAGTAAGGCAGGAACTGCCGGGAACAGCTTTTGTAAAGGCTGGACCCGGCAGTTCTTTGCTTTAATGAGAAACATTATCAGTAAATAATATTGATATTACGTTTTTGTTATAGTATAGTAAATACATAGGTTAGACATAACTAACACGTAAAATATAGCAAAGATATGTGGAAATGAATTCATAAAACATACAGGAAAATAATAAGTAAAGCAATAGATAATCAGATTTTAATTTCAGGAGGTTCAGTATGAGTGTAGTAATCATTGGAGGACATGACAGAATGGTATGTCAGTATAAGAAAGTCTGTAAACAGTTCAATTGTAAGGCAAAGATCTTCACCCAGATGTCAGCAAGCTTAAGCAAACAGATCGGAAGCCCGGATCTGATCGTTCTTTTCACAAACACAGTATCCCATAAAATGGTCCGCTGTGCGGTAGAAGAAGCCGGCAGATGTAATGCGGATGTGATTCGTTGCCACACGAGCAGTAAGAATGCGCTGGAAGAGATTCTGGAGAATGCTTGCGCATAATAAATATATCTGAATTATTGAAACAATGAAAATAGAAAAGTCCCTTCAGAAGAAATAAACTCCTGAAAGGGACTTTTTCTGTATCATGCTGCCAATTACACAGATTATCAATCTGAACGGGATCACAGTATCAATTCTTATAACTGGATGTTTTTAAAGAGATCCCCAAGGTTTGTTCCGATATCTTCCGCTTTCGGGATTACAACCTTTTCTGCTTTTTCTTCAGCCTTTTCTTTCTCTTCTTCGAGAGCTTTCATGCTCAGGCTGATCTTGCCATCTTTGATACCGATGATTTTCACTTCAACTTCATCACCAACTGTGAGAACATCAGAAGGCATTTTTACACGCTTCTGGGAAATCTGTGAAACATGAACCAGACCGGAAAGACCGTTCTCTAATTTAACAAATGCTCCATAGTTCTGGAGTGTCTCTACAGTTCCTTTCAGAACAGTTCCAACCTTCATACTTGCAATCTGTGCATCACGTGCAGCTTTCTCTTTTTCTTTCAGAAGCTCACGTGCAGAAAGTACAAGACGGTTATTTGCTTGGTCAACATCGATCACCTGTACTTCGATATCCTTGAGAAGATAATCTTCCAGATTCTCAATATAGGAAAGGGACAGCTTGGAAGCCGGAACGAATCCGCGAAGTCCTTCTACCATTACAATTACGCCACCGTTGACAACACCTTCAATTTTTACAGGAAGAACAGTTTTCTTATCCATATAATCCTGGACTCTGTTCCATGGATTCGCATCATCGAAATGATCTTCATAGTCTGCCATTGTCTCTGTCACTTCATTTGTCTGCATTTCTTTCATTTCTTCGCTCATTAAAAGCACCTCATTTTCTTTTTTCTCTTGTATCCAAAGTATACCATATGTATGAGAAAAAATACAACAAAAGTGTCAAAATCCGCGAAGAAAATGAAAAATGCGGTTGGATTAATAAGAAAAAAATGTTACTCTACTTATTGAAAAGCGAATCATTATGATTGTTATATAATAAAATCAGTTGTTATTCATGTGAAATGAATGCAGAGATGAAATTAAAGAAAAGTTAGAAAAGATAAGATATAAATTCGAAAAGGAGAGATAGAAATGACGGAAGATAAAAAGGTATATGTTGTAGGTCATAAGAATCCGGATACAGACTCCATCTGTACAGCAATTGCTTATGCAAATCTCAAGACAAAAATTACCGGAGAAACATATGAGCCTCGTCGTGCAGGACAGCTTAATGAGGAGACGCAATATGTACTGGAACATTTTGGAGTAAAGGTTCCTGCATTGCTTTCTGATCTGAGAGAACAGATTAAAAATGTGGAACTGAAAGAAAGTCCGGAGATTCAGGGAAGTCTTTCTATTCGTACAGCATGGGAAAAGATGTCAGAGATGAATACGCATACGATTCCGATCACACGTAACGGCGTGCTGGAAGGCGTGATCACAAAAGGTGATATTGCGAAATCCTATATGGAAGTGTATGATAATACAATGCTTGCGAAAGCAAGAACACAGTACCGCAATATTGCAGCGGCAGTAGAAGGAAAAATCGTAACAGGAAATGAACATGGTTATTTCTATAAAGGAAAAGTAACTGTTGCGGCATCAAGCAAGGAGTTGATGACAAGCTTTATCGAGAAAGATGATCTTGTTATTATCGGGGATCGAATTGATGCACAGCAGTGTGCAGTTGATCTGGATGCAAGCTGTATGGTAGTCTGCCAGAATGATCCGATCTCAGAAGATATTCTGCGTCAGGCAGAGGCAAAAGAAATTGTCGTTATCTGGACACAGCATGATACATTTACGGCAGCGCAGCATATCAGCCAGAGTATTCCGGTCAGATCTTTCATGACGAAAGATCACCTTGTAACATTTCGTAAGAATGATTTCGTAGATGATGTGAAAGAAGTGATGGCGCGTAAGCGTTTCCGTGATTTCCCGGTTGTAGATGAAGATGGAAAGTTCTTAGGTCTTGTTTCCAGAAGAAGACTTCTCAATGTCAGCAAGAAACAGGTCATCCTTGTCGATCATAATGAGAAGAATCAGGCAGTAGACGGAGTGGAAGAGGCAGATGTCCAGGAGATTATCGATCACCACAGACTGAGCAGTATCGAGACGATCGGACCTGTATTTTTCAGAAATCAGCCGGTTGGATGTACAGCAACAATTGTATCTCAGATGTACGAGGAAAATGGTGTCGAAATAGATTCTGTGAATGCAGGACTTCTTTGCTCCGCGATTATTTCCGATACATTGATGTTCCGTTCCCCGACTTGTACACCACTTGATGAAAGCACAGCGAAAAGGCTTGCAGAGATTGCCGGAATCAATATAGAGAAACTTGCACAGGCAATGTTCAAGGCTGGAAGCAACCTGAAAGGAAAGACAGCTGAGGAAATCCTGTTCCTTGATTTCAAACAGTTTACAGTAAATGATACAGTATTCGGTGTTGGTCAGGTGAATTCCATGAGCGAAGATGAGCTTGAAGAGATTAAGGCAACAGTGCTTCCGGAGATGGAAAAGACAAGACAGAATCACAGTCTGGATATGATTTTCTTTATGCTGACAAATATTATTACAGAATCATCTGAACTGATCTGCTGTGGTAATGAATCAAGAGAAAAGATTATTGGAGCTTATGATCTGGAAGATAACGCACAGAAACTGATGCTCAAAGGTGTCGTATCACGTAAGAAACAGCTTGTTCCGGCACTTGTATCAGCATTGCAGCAGTAAGAACAGCTACAAGAATTTTTTATATAGAAAAATTAGAACCGTCTCCGTAACAGGGGACGGTTTTCAGGAGGAAAGAGAAATGGCAAAACAGGTATGGAAAGCCGGTAACATGGTCTATCCGCTTCCGGCAGTTATGGTAAGTACGGCAGATAAAGATGGAAATACGAACATTTTCACCGTTGCCTGGACAGGGACTGTATGCACAAATCCGGCAATGGTATACATTTCCGTAAGACCGGAGAGATATTCTTATCATATGATTGAAGAGAGCGGAGAGTTTGTGATCAATCTGACAACCGAACAGCTCGCACATGCGACAGATTACTGCGGTGTGCGTTCCGGCCGGGATGTGGATAAATGGAAAGAGTGTCATCTGACTGCAAAAAAGGCAGAGAAGCTTACTTATGCACCGGTAATTGAGGAAGCACCGGTCAACATTGAATGTGTTGTGACAAAAGTTGAGAAACTCGGAAGCCATCACATGTTTCTTGCAGAAGTGAAGGCTGTCCAGGTGGACGAGTCCTATATGGATGAGAAGGGCAAATTCGAACTCAATAAGACAGGTCTTCTGGCATATTCTCATGGAGAATATCTTGGACTCGGCAAGAAGATCGGAACGTTTGGGTACAGCGTGAAAAAGAAGAAAACAGTTGATAAACGAAGTACTAAGAAAATCACAACAAAAAGTGGATCAGGGAGCAAGAAAGCTCCAGGGAAAAAATCTGTAAATAAAAAAGCAACATTCAGTAAGAAGGGAACAGTTAAAAAATGATTTCATTTGAGAATGACTATTCAGAAGGCGCACATGAGGAGATTCTGCGCAGACTGGCAGAAGTAAATAAAGAAGGAATTACAGGATACGGAAATGATGAATATTGCGAATCCGCAAAGGAAAAGATCCGTCAGGCATGTAAATGTCCGGATGCAGACATTTACTTCCTTGTAGGCGGAACGCAGACGAATCAGACTGTAATTGATTCCGTACTTCAAAGCTATGAGGGCGTTATCGCAGCTGAGACAGGTCATGTGGCATCACATGAGGCAGGTGCGATTGAAGCTTCCGGCCATAAAGTACTGACACTTCCACAGCAGGAAGGGAAAATCCAGCCAAAAGACGTGGCTGATTGTTTGAATCAGTTTTATAGTGATGGAAATCATGAACATATGGTTTTCCCGGGGATGGTCTACATCTCTCATCCAACAGAGTATGGCACACTATATACACGCGGCGAACTGGCAGAACTCTCTGATATCTGTCAGCAGTACCATATTCCGCTGTATCTTGATGGAGCGCGTCTTGGATACGGTCTCGCAGTAGAAGATACAGATGTGACGATGGAAGATATCGCAGAATACTGCGACATTTTCTATATCGGCGGAACAAAGGTTGGAGCTTTCTGCGGAGAAGCGGTTGTATTTACAAAAGAAAATGCGCCGAGACATTTTGTGACTCTGATCAAACAGCACGGAGCACTGCTTGCCAAAGGCTGGTTCCTTGGTGTTCAGTTTGATACTTTATTTACAGATGATCTGTATATGAAAATCAGTAAGAATGCAATCACAACAGCTGCGAGACTGAAGGAAATCCTGAAAGAAAAAGGATATGACTTCTATATTGATTCTCCGACGAACCAGATCTTTGTTGAGATGGAAGACGAGAAACTGAAAGAACTGGAGAAGAATGTCAGAGTCAGTTTCTGGGAGAAGACGGATGAGAAGCATACGGTAGTCAGATTTGCTACGAGCTGGGCGACAGATATGGGGAAGGTTGAGAAGCTGAGGGAGTATTTATAAAAAGTAAGAATATAAATAATAGCAAGTGCAGATAATATATAGAAGTCCACAAAATGAGAATCATTATCATGTAAAAACATTGCGTTTTGTAAAGAAACTTGATAGAATACATATGGTTAGAGAAAACTAACTATGTGAATAAATCATGTATACTCCTTTGTCTGTAATACCTGAACACAGGCGAAGGAGTCCTCAGAAAGGATGGACAACTATGAATTATCTGGAAATTGAAAAAGTAATTGGAAGAGAAATTATCGACTCACGCGGAAATCCAACGGTTGAGGCAGAAGTGCATCTTGTAGATGGAACTGTAGCAAGAGGTGCAGCTCCAAGCGGTGCTTCTACCGGAGAATTTGAGGCACTTGAACTTCGTGATGGAGACAAGTCAAAATTTGGTGGAAAAGGTGTTTCCCGTGCGATAGAAAATATTAATACAACAATCAACAGTGCATTGGTTGGAATGGATGCAGGTGACACTTATGCAATTGATCAGGCAATGATCCAGGCAGATGGAACAAAAGATAAATCAAATCTTGGCGCAAATGCAATTCTTGCGGTTTCAATCGCATGTGCAAGAGCGGCAGCAGATGCACTTGAGATTCCGCTGTACCGTTTTCTTGGAGGAGTGAATGGAAACAGACTTCCTGTTCCAATGATGAACATTGTAAATGGTGGGTGTCATGCACTTTCTTCCGGACTGGATGTGCAGGAGTTCATGATCATGCCGGTTGGAGCACCGTCTTTTAAAGAATGCATCCGCTGGTGTACAGAAGTATTCCATGCACTTGCAGGAATTTTGAAAGACAGAGGACTTGCAACATCTGTAGGTGATGAGGGTGGATTTGCCCCGGCACTGAAATCAGATGAAGAAGCAATCGAGACAATTCTTGAGGCAGTGAAGAAGGCAGGATATGAACCTGGAAAAGACTTCAAGATCGCAATGGATGCGGCATCCTCAGAATGGAAGACAGGAACGGTTGGAGAGTATAAACTTCCAAAGGCAGGAACAGTCTATACTTCGGAACAGCTCATTGACCACTGGAAGAAACTGGTAGAGAAATATCCGATCATCTCAATCGAAGATGCACTTGATGAGGAAGACTGGGAAGGCTGGAAAAAGCTGACAGCAGAGCTGGGAGATAAAGTTCAGCTGGTTGGAGATGATCTTTTTGTCACAAACACAGAGAGACTGGCGAAAGGAATTAAACTCGGATGCGGAAATTCTATTCTGATCAAATTGAATCAGATTGGATCGGTATCCGAGACTCTTGAAGCAATCAAGATGGCACACAAAGCAGGTTACACAGCAATATCTTCCCACCGTTCCGGTGAGACAGAAGATACAACGATTGCAGATCTTGCAGTAGCACTGAATACCTGCCAGATCAAGACAGGAGCACCGAGCCGTTCAGAGCGTGTGGCGAAATATAATCAGTTACTGCGCATTGAGGAAGAACTTGGAGCAAGCGCAGTATATCCGGGAAATGACGCATTTAATGTGAGATAACATCAGTAAAATAATCTGACAATCCGGGAAATCCATGCATTTTATGATCCCTGTGGGATGAAATGCATGGATTTTTGTGCATGTATTTCTTTGATTTTTATCTAGATTTTTTTAGCTATATGTCATACAATAGAAATGTAATTGCCATCAGGCAACATAATATTTAATAATATTTGGAGGATTTCATTATGAAGAAACCGGTTCTGGTCATTATGGCAGCAGGAATGGGAAGCAGATATGGCGGGCTGAAGCAGATTGACCCGGTAGATCAGGAAGGACATATTATTATGGATTTCTCGATCTTTGATGCAAAACGCGCAGGATTCGAGAAGGTCGTATTTATTATTAAGAAAGAAAATGAAGCAGATTTTAAAGAAGCTGTTGGAAAGAGAATTGAGAAGATCATGGATGTAGCGTATGTATTCCAGGATCTGAATAATCTCCCGGAAGGTTACGAAGTTCCGGAAGGACGTGTAAAGCCTTGGGGAACAGCGCATGCTGTTTTAAGTGCGATCGATGAGGTGGATGGACCATTTGCAGTAATCAATGCGGACGATTATTACGGACGCCATGCATTTGAGACAATCTATGAATTCCTTACAACACATGAAGATGATGATAAGTACCGTTATACAATGGTAGGTTATCGTCTGAAGAATACAGTTACAGACAACGGACATGTTGCCCGTGGCGTATGTGAACTCAATGAGGCGAAAGAGCTCGTTGGAATCACAGAGCGTACAAAGATCGAGAAGCGTGACGGTGGAATCGCTTTCTCAGAAGATGGCGGAGAGACATGGACAACTATCGACGGAGATACTCTTGTATCCATGAATATGTGGGGATTCACAAGAAGTATTTTAGATGAGATCAAAGCAGGATTCCCGGCATTCCTTGAGAAAGGTATTAAGGAGAATCCGATGAAATGTGAGTACTTCCTGCCATCTGTAGTCAGTGATCTTCTGGCAGAAGGAAAAGCAACCGTAAGAGTACTTGAATCCGAAGATAAATGGTATGGAGTTACATACAAAGAGGACAAGCCGGTTGTAGTTGCAGCAGTACAGGCTCTGAAAGATGAAGGTCTTTATCCACAGAAATTGTGGGATTAGATTATATGTTGTCAGTCACAGAACTTGTGAATCATAATAATCATGCAACATTTTTACCATAAGAGGAACTATTCGTATAAAGATTTTTGTGGTGGATGTGTTATAATCAGAGACAACAAAGCAAAGATAAGCAAGCTGCTGAACACAGTTACTGTGTGTGGCAGCAGCCTGAGCAGTCAAAGCTCAAAGGAGGATTTTAAAAATGGCAATTTTAGTAACAGGAGGCGCCGGATTTATCGGAAGCCACACATGTGTAGAACTTTTAAATGCAGGATATGATGTTGTAATCGCAGATAACCTTTACAACGCATCTGAGAAGGCAGTAGACAGAGTAAAGCAGATCACAGGAAAAGATCTGAAGTTCTATAAAGCAGATATCCGCGACAAAGAAGCAATGAACGAGATCTTTGAGAAAGAAGAGATTGAGTCAGTTATTCATTTCGCAGGACTTAAGGCAGTTGGTGAATCAGTTGTTAAGCCGCTCGAATACTACGAGAATAACATTGCCGGAACTTTAGTTCTTTGTGATGTGATGAGAAATCATGGCGTGAAGAATATCATCTTCAGTTCTTCTGCAACAGTATATGGTGACCCGGCATTTATCCCGATCACAGAAGAGTGCCCGAAAGGAACATGTACAAACCCATACGGATGGACAAAATGGATGCTTGAGCAGATCCTGACAGATCTTCATACAGCAGATCCGGAGTGGAATGTCGTACTTCTTCGTTACTTCAATCCAATCGGAGCTCATGAGAGCGGACTGATCGGAGAAGATCCGAAGGGAATCCCGAACAACCTGATTCCATACATTACACAGGTTGCAATCGGTAAACTTGAGTGTCTTGGTGTATTTGGAGACGATTATGATACACCTGACGGAACAGGTGTCCGTGATTACATCCACGTAGTTGATCTTGCAGTGGGACATGTCCGTGCCGTAGAGAAACTGAAAGAGAAAGCAGGAGTTTCCGTATATAATCTTGGAACAGGAAACGGATATTCCGTACTTGATATGGTAAAAGCATTCTCCAAAGCTTGTGGAAAAGAGATCCCTTACCAGATCAAACCACGCCGTGCAGGAGACATTGCCACATGTTACTGTGATGCTTCCAAGGCAAAGGAAGAACTGCACTGGGTAGCTGAGAGAGATCTGAACAAGATGTGTGAAGATTCCTGGAGATGGCAGAGCATGAATCCAAACGGATACGAGGATTAAGTTTGATTAATCATTTATAATGTGAAAAGGAAAGTTGTTGATGAGCAGGGGCGCGCGATGATAGTGTAGTTTCCTGTGTCATCAACAACTTTTTTTATATATTAGGAAAGTGCTTTCCTAATATATAAAAAACGCTCCGCTAAGGATGCGCACTGCGGCGTACAATGTAGATGTCGCAAGCGACCGCCGCAGGCGCAAGAATGTGCCTTGCACATTCTTTGTTTGACGTTATTTCAGTAGATAGACCTGAATGAAGTTTGGAAAGAAACAAAAAAGTTAAAAAAGGACTTGAAAAAGGGAGACACGTGGTTTACAATGGAGCTAAGTGGTGAGAAGTGGTAGAATGTGGTGCAATATGGAGAAAGAGTGGAAGCAAAGGGATTACGGTAGTGATACCTTTAGTGGACATGAACATTTCCATAGATTCCAGAGAAAGGGTTTCGGATGTTATTAGGAGAGTTTAACCATAACATAGACGAAAAAGGCAGGCTGATCATCCCGGCAAAGTTAAGGGAAGATCTTGGTGACAGCTTCGTGATCTGTAACGGATTAGAGGGCTGTCTATTTGTCTATTCCCAGGAAGAATGGAATAAATTCGTAGCCGAACTCGAGAGCTTACCACGAATGAACAAGGATGCCAGAATCTTTAAACGCTACTTTTTTGGAAGTGCATCTGAGGGCAGTTTCGACAAGCAGGGGAGAGTTCTTGTCCCACCGTCACTTAGAAAGAATGCACATCTGGAGAAGGAAGTAGTTCTGGTTGGAGTCCAGGATCGTGTTGAGATCTGGGACAAGGCACTCTGGGAAGAGAAAAACCAGATCAGCGAGGAAGATTTGGATGCGATTGCAGAACGTATGGAAGCGATCGGAATTCGCATCTGATGACAACAAAGACCGCCATGCGAGGCAGTCAGAAGGAGGAGTCTATGGCATTCGAGCACGTTTCAGTGTTGTTGCATGAGACAGTAGACGGTTTGAACGTAAAACCGGATGGTATCTATGTAGATGCCACGTTAGGTGGAGGCGGACATGCATATGAAGTCTGTACAAAGCTTGGCGGACAGGGGAGATTAATAGGTATAGACCAGGACGCTGACGCGATTAAAGCGGCAGGAAAACGCCTAGAAGGTTTCGGGGAGAAGGTCACAATAATCCGGAGCAATTATTGTGATATGAAACCGCGGCTTCATGAAATAGGAATTGACAAAGTAGATGGAATCACAGTAGATCTTGGAGTTTCTTCTTATCAGTTAGATACAGCTGAGAGAGGATTTTCATATCGAGTTGACGCACCTCTTGATATGCGTATGGATCAGCGTCAGAAGATGACAGCCAGAGATATTGTCAACGACTATAGTGAATCGGAACTTTATCGTGTGATTCGTGATTATGGCGAGGACAGATTTGCTAAAAATATCGCGAAGCATATTGTTGCAGAACGCGCAAAAGGTCCGATTGAGACAACAGGACAACTGAATGAGATTATCAGTCATGCAATACCAATGAAGATTCAGAAGACGTCAGGACATCCGTCAAAACGTACATTTCAGGCTCTTCGAATTGAATTGAATCATGAACTTGATGTTTTGCGGGATACATTAGATGATATGATCGATCTGTTGAATCCGGGAGGAAGACTTTGTATTATTACATTTCATTCGCTCGAAGACAGGATTGTGAAGAGTTCTTTCCGCAAGAATGAGAATCCATGCATTTGTCCAAGTCATTTTCCGGTTTGTGTATGCGGAAATGTATCCAAAGGGAAAGTGATCACCAGGAAGCCAATCCTTCCGTCAGAAGAGGAGCTGGCGGTAAACAGCAGATCAAAGAGTGCAAAGCTTAGAATCTTTGAACGTGCATGATTTGATATCACAGGGAGTATTTAGAGTATAAACGAAACGTTCCTCCGGGAAGGGGAGAGCCCGGCGGAACAAGAATCCAGAGAAAGGACAGGAAAGCGATGGCGAGAAACACAGGTCGCAGACAGCAGAATAGACCAGCATCAGACTGGAACCACTTCTATGTGTATGGCAGTGCCGTGCGTCAGCCAGAAGCTTTACCGTCTGGAAATGGGACAGTTCGTAAGCCGAAGAAAAAAAGAACAAGCCGTCAGGTAATTAAGAACCGGCATCGTGCGCAGCGGATCAGTCCGGCATATGCGACTTTTCTGATTGTGGCGGCAGTCTGTGCGGTCTTTATTTGTGTTATGTATTTGCGTTTACAGGCAGATGTTTTGAATCGTGCAGATCAGATCACGGCACTGCAGCAGGAACTGACGGATCTGAAGGAATCAAATGATACTGCACATCAGGCAGCAGAAGATTCTGTCAATCTTGAGACTGTTCGTGAGAAGGCAATGAACGAGATGGGAATGGTTTATGAGTCTCAGGGCAAAGTGATTCATTATCAAAGCCCGACAAGTGACTATGTAAAACAGTATGATAACATCCCGGAAGATGGCGTTTTGGCGCAATCCAAGGATGTGAAAAATAAGGAATAATGGAAGATGGCAGGAAGAAAAAGAAGGAAGAACAGATTTCAATTTCTGACTAAAAAATTCCCGGTAAGAATGCAGAAAAAGCTGGTACTGCTGTTTATGGCAGTTATACTGGCTTTTCTTGTTCTTGTAGGAAGAATTACATACATTAATGTTACGAAGGGAAGCAAGTATACAAAGCTTGTACTGAATCAGAAAATTTATGACAGTAAAACAATTCCATATAAACGTGGAGACATTCTGGACAGAAACGGTACGAAGATAGCGACAAGTGAACGGGTTTATAATGTGATTCTTGATGTTGTTGTAATGACAGACAAAGAAGAATATATAGATCCTACAATTAAAGTATTGAATAAATGTTTCGGAATCAGTGAAAAGACAGTACGGGAGATTGTAGAAGAAAAACCTAACAGTAGATATGTTATATTGAAAAAAGGAATCGATTACGAGACGGCCCAGAAATATAATGAGATCAAGAATGATACTAAAAATTATCCAAATGTAAAGGGAATCTGGCTGGAGGATGATTATAACAGAACATACCCGTATAATACGCTGGCAAGTGATGTGATTGGTTTTACTTATTCCGGAAATATAGGAGCAATTGGAATCGAGAGTGCTTACAATGATGTTATGACGGGGACGGATGGCAGAGAGTATGGTTATCTGGATGAAGATGATACAGTCGAACAGAATGTAAAAGCAGCAAAGAATGGGAATAATGTTGTTACAACGATTGACATTACCTTGCAGAGTATTGTGGAAAAATACATTCAACAGTTCAATGAAGAGCATGCAGGAGAAGAAGGAAGTGGAGTGACTGGGAGCAAGAATACAGCGGTTATGATCATGAATCCGAATACAGGAGAGATTCTGGCTGAGGCATCTTATCCTAATTTTGACTTGAATAATCCAAGAGATCTGTCCAGTATTTATTCCGAAGAAAAATGGAATGCGATGGAAGAGAAGGATCGATTGAATATATTGAGTAGTATCTGGAGAAACTTCTGTGTCAGTGATGCATTTGAACCGGGGTCTACGATGAAGCCGTTCACTGTTGCAGCCGGATTGGAGACAGGAACTCTTACCGGAGAAGAATCTTATTATTGTGGTGGTTATCTTCATGTGGGAGATAATGATATCGGATGTCATCTTCGTTCTGGACATGGAACGGAAAGCACAATGGATGCAATCGCCAATTCCTGTAACGTAGCATTGATGGAAATGGCGGAAAAAATCGGAATTGATAATTTTATCAGGTATCAGCATATCTTCGGATTTGGAGAATATACGGGGATTGACCTTCCGGCAGAAGCATCAACAGCAAGTCTTCTGTATACAACTGATACGATGACACCGGTTGATCTTGCAACGAATTCTTTCGGGCAGAACTTTAATGTAACAATGACCCAGCTGGCAGCAGCGTTCAGTTCTCTGATCAACGGTGGGTATTATTATGAACCGCATGTTGTAAAGCAGATCCAGGATGAGAATGGAAATGTGATTGAAACAAAGAATCCTGTATTGCTCCGTAAGACAGTTTCGACAGAAACATCTGAATTAGTAAAAACATATTTACAGGCGGTGATGCAGTATGGTACAGGTAAGAGAGCTCAGGTGGAAGGATATGATATCGGAGCGAAGACTGGTACGGCGCAGAAACTTCCACGTAAAGATGGAAAATATCTTCTTTCTTATATTGGATATGCTCCACAGGAGAATCCGGAAGTTGTTATCTATGTGGTAATTGATGAAGCAAATGTAGATGCACAGGATAATAGCTCATTGGTGCTTGAACTTGCGAAGAATATCATGTCAGAAGCATTTCCGTATCTTGGTATCACAACGATAGAGGAGACAGGTGAAAGCCAGACACAGCAGAGTGGTCAGAGCTTTGAAGATACAGAGTATTCTGATTATGATCAGGACTATACAGATGATTACAGTAATGAAGACGGCTCGTATGTTGACGAAAATTATAAGCCGGATTTGGACAGCTGGGCAACCTCATCCAATACAGATTAAGTGTTATATCAGATAGGTGAACAGGAATAACTCCGAAAAAGACATAATACATTGTAGAAATGTCTTTCTCGGAGTTATTTTTTGTGAAAAATAAAACATATAACCGAAAAAAAACAATGGTTGTTTTTTCCTGTGCAGTTCTTTTGATTTCAGCTCTTTTCGGAAGAATGGGTTATCTGATGATTTTTGATGCTGCACATTATCAGAAGCTGGCGAAAGATCTTCATGAGCGAGAAAGAAAAATCAAAGCAGCAAGAGGAGAGATTGTTGACAGAAATGGAGTTGTTCTGGCAACGAACAGGACAGTATGCACAATTTCCGTGATTCATAATCAGATTAAAGATCCGGAGCAGGTGATCGCAGTTCTCTGTAAGGAACTTGGGGAAGAGGAAGAAAACATCCGGAAAAAAGTAGAAAAAGTGTCTTCAATGGAAAAAATTAAAACGAATGTTGAAAAAGAAACAGGGGACAGAATCCGCAATCTGGATCTTGCAGGAGTAAAAGTAGATGAGGATTTTAAAAGATATTATCCTTATGATACGCTTGCATCCAGAGTTCTTGGATTTACAGGTGGGGACAACCAGGGAATCATTGGACTTGAAGTAAAATATGAAGAGGTATTAAAAGGAACCAATGGAACCATTCTTACAGTAACAGATGCCAGAGGGGTCGAACTTGAGCAGATAGCAGAAGACAGGGTTGAACCTGTGGCGGGGAACACGCTTCAGATCAGTCTGGATCACAATATTCAGATGTACTGCGAGCAGGCAGCGAAAAAGGTTCAGGAGGAAAAACAGGCAGACAGTGTGTCCATTATACTTATGGATCCACAGAATGGAGAGATATTTGCAATGGTAAATACCCCGGAATTTAATCTGAATATCCCTTTTGAATTGAATGATCTGGAAGAAAGCGCAGGACTGACAGAGGAGCAGATTCAGGAGCAATTAAATCGGATGTGGCGAAATCCCTGCATTAATGATACCTATGAGCCGGGATCAACGTTTAAAATCATTACAGCATCAGCATGCCTTGAAGAAGGTGTCGTTTCTTTGTCGGATACATTTTCCTGTCCGGGATACCGAATTGTAGAAGACAGAAAGATCCGGTGTCATAAGGTTGGCGGACATGGACAGGAAACGTTTGTCCAGGGGATACAGAATTCCTGTAATCCGGTATTTATTGATATTGGCCTTCGGCTTGGAGCAGAGAAATTTTATGCTTATTTTAAGCAGTTTGGATTACTTGGTCTGACGAATATTGATCTTCCGGGTGAAGCGGGGACGATCATGCATAAAGTAGAAGATATTGGTCTTGTAGAATTGGCAACGATTTCGTTTGGACAGTCGTTTCAGGTGACACCGGTTCAAATGGCAACAACAGTAAGTGCACTGGTCAATGGGGGATACCGGGTGACACCGCACTTCGGAGTGGCGGTTCTTGAAAAAGACGGGACAGAGATAGAAAAGCTGAAATACAAAAAGAAGAATGGCATTGTATCCGAAAAAACATCAGAGACAATGAGGATGCTTCTGAAGAGTGTGGTAGAAGAAGGATCTGGAAAAAATGGATACATTGAAGGATATTCAATCGGAGGCAAGACTGCAACATCACAGACCCTTCCAAGAAGCGCAAACAAGTATATTTCATCATTTATCGGATTTGCACCGGCAGAAGATCCGCAGGTTCTTGGAATCGTAGTGATCCGTAACCCGCAGGGGATTTATTATGGAGGAACGATTGCAGCTCCGGTCTTGCGCAGCATCTATGACAATGTGCTTCCGTATCTCGGGATTGAAAAAAACTGACCAATGGAGTATACTGTAAAGTGCATTTTGAGAATCTGATGACAGAAAAGTACATAAGAAGGATTCTCTGTGCAAAACAAAAGAAATGAAGAGGTGTATATATGAACAGTCATGTAGTGATTCCGGTATTGATTGCATTTGTTATAAGCCTTGTGCTTGGACCGGTGGTCATTCCTTTCCTGAGAAGGTTAAAGATGGGCCAGACGGAGCGTGTGGAGGGTGTACAGTCTCATTTGAAAAAGGCAGGAACACCGACAATGGGAGGTATTATCATTTTGGCAGCTGTCGTGATTACGTCCCTGTTTTATGTGAAGGATTATCCAAAGATCATCCCGGTACTTTTCCTTACAGTAGGATTCGGACTGATCGGATTTCTGGATGATTATCTTAAAGTTGTCATGAAACGTTCAGACGGACTTTTCCCAATGCAGAAGATGGCACTCCAGATTGTTGTAACAGCAATTTTTGCGTTTTATATCGTAAAAGTAGCGAAGATTCCGCTTACAATGATCGTTCCATTCTCCGGTGGCTATGAATTGGATCTTGGATGGTTTGCGGTTCCGCTGTTGTTCTTTGCGGTGATCGGTACAGTTAATGGAACAAACTTTACGGATGGACTGGATGGTCTTGCATCAAGCGTAACTGTTTTGGTTGCAACCTTTTTCACAGTTGTAGCAATTGGAACGAAGAGTGGGATTGAGCCGATCACCTGTGCTGTTGTCGGTGCATTAATGGGATTCCTTCTTTTTAACGTTTATCCGGCCAGTGTGTTCATGGGAGATACAGGTTCTCTTGCACTGGGTGGTTTTGTTGCAGGAACAGCGTATATGATGCAGATGCCACTGTATATCATTATTGTCGGATTTATTTATCTTGTAGAAGTTATTTCAGTTATTCTGCAGGTAACATATTTCAAAAAGACAGGAGGAAAGCGTCTCTTTAAGATGGCACCGATCCATCACCATTTCGAGCTTTGCGGATGGTCAGAGACACGGGTAGTGGCAGTATTTTCTATTGTGACGGCAATTCTTTGCCTGATCGCTCTTATGGGGGTATAGAAGAATGATTGTAAAAGATAAAAATGTATTAGTGTTTGGTTCTGGAATCAGCGGAGAGGCAGCATGTGCGCTCCTTTTGAAAGAAGAGGCGAAGGTTGTATTGTATGATGGTAACGATAAGCTGAATCCGGAAGAGATCCGTGCAAAGATTGAAGGCGGAGACAGTGGATCACTGGAAATCGTACTTGGAACACTTGAGGGAGACAGAAAAGAAGCACTTCTTGATAAGCTTTCTCTTGTTGTAATGAGTCCGGGCGTTCCTACAGATCTTCCGATCGTAAATGAGATGCGCGAGAAGGGACTTCCAATCTGGGGAGAGATTGAGCTTGCGTATGTTTTTGGAAAAGGTGATGTTCTTGCAATTACAGGAACGAATGGTAAGACAACGACTACTTCTCTGCTTGGAGAGATTATGAAAAACTATGCCCAGAGCAGTTTTGTGGTAGGAAACATTGGTAATCCATATACGAGTATTGCACTCCAGACAAGAGAGGATTCCGTAATTGTAGCTGAGATGAGCAGCTTTCAGTTAGAAACAATTCAGACATTCCGTCCGAGAGTCAGTGCAATCCTGAATATTACTCCGGATCATCTGAACCGTCATCATACGATGGAAGCATACATAGAGGCAAAGGAGAATATTGCGAAGAATCAGACAGAGGAAGACACCTGTGTCCTGAATTATGAAGATGATGTGACAAGAGTATTTGGAGAAAATGTGAAGGCAAAGGTTCTATATTTCAGCAGTCAGCGTATATTGGAAGAAGGAATCTATCTGGAAAACGGTCAGATCATTCTTGCAATGAATGGAGAGAAGACACCGGTATGCCATATAGATGAACTGAATATTCTTGGAACGCACAATCATGAGAATGCGATGGCAGCAGCCGGAATGGCAGCAGCATATGGAGTTCCGGTAGATGTGATCCGAAAAACGCTGAAAGAGTTCCAGGGGGTTGAACATCGTATTGAATATGTGGCAGAGAAGAATGGGGTTGTATATTATAATGATTCCAAGGGTACAAACCCGGATGCTGCTATTAAGGGGATTCAGGCGATGAATCGTCCGACGGTTCTGATCGGTGGAGGTTATGATAAGGATTCTGCTTATGATGAATGGATCGATTCCTTTGATGGAAAAGTAAAGAAATTAGTACTTCTTGGCGCGACACGCGACAAGATCGCAGAGACAGCCAGGGCGCATGGATTTGAAGATATTGTGATGGCGGATACATTTGAGGAAGCATTTGCAAAATGTGTAGAGAATGCACAGCCGGGAGATGCAGTACTTCTTTCCCCTGCATGCGCAAGCTGGGGAATGTTTAAGAATTATGAAGAACGTGGAGATAAGTTTAAAGAGCTTGTGAATAATCTGTAAGGAGTGAGCTGTATTGAAACGTCCTGCAAAAAAGCACACGTATGATGATACACTGCTTGTAACGGTGCTGATTCTCGTACTGGTTGGTCTGATCCTTCTGACCAGTACAAGTGCATATAATGGCAGGGTGAAGTTTCATGATTCTTATTATTATCTGAAGAAGCAGGGACTGGCTACAGTTCTTGGAATGGCAGGGATGCTATGGATCGCAGGAATTGATTATCACAGATGGATTCCACTTGCTGTGCCGGGATATCTGGCTGCAATCGGTTTATCCATTGCTGTCATGGCGTTCGGAAAAGAATATAACGGATCCAAAAGATGGCTGTCTTTGGGTCCGTTTTCTTTTCAGCCATCAGAGTTCGCTAAAGTAGCGGTGATCTTGTTTCTGGCCTGGCTGATTGACCGGAATGTGAAGAAAATATCAAAACTTCGGACGCTGTCCGGTATGATGCTTTCAATTCTGCCGATTGTCGGTCTGGTAGGAGCAAGCAATCTGAGCACAGCGATCATTATCCTTGGAATTGCGGTTACATTGATCTTTGTTGCCAGTCCCAGATATGCGCAGTTTATATGGATGGCTGTATCAGGAGTTGGATTTTTGGGAATTTTCCTTGCATTGGAAAGCTATCGGCTGGAGCGGCTTGCAATCTGGCGCAATCCGGAGAAGTATGAAAAAGGTTATCAGACATTACAAGGACTTTATGCAATCGGAAGTGGAGGACTGTTTGGCCGTGGACTGGGAAACAGTGTGCAAAAACTGGGGTTCCTGCCGGAAGCACAGAATGATATGATTTTTTCTATTGTCTGCGAAGAAACAGGGCTTGTTGGTGCCGGGATCATCATTGTACTGTTTCTGATTTTGATCTGGAGATTTTTTGTGATCGCAACACACGCACCAGATCTTTTTGGTGCGTTAATTGCAGTGGGAGCCATGGCACATATGATGATTCAGGTGATATTGAATATTGCAGTCGTCACAAATTCCATACCGAATACAGGAATCACACTTCCGTTTATCAGTTATGGTGGAACGTCAGTTGTTTTTCTGCTTTTGGAAATGGGACTTGTCCTGAGCATATCCCGTTTGATACAATAGAGTTGCCCGTATTTCATACAGATGGGATCCGGGTATGGAAAACATGAACAGAGGAAGGAATCTGATCAATGAAAAAAAAGAAGAAAAAGAAGAGAGGGATGTTCCGGTTTATTGTAGTATTACTGTTGCTCGCAGTATTTGTTCTACTGTTTCAGACGCGCAGTATAAAAGTGAAGGGAAATGAATACTACGGAGAGAATTCGATCATCAGCTGGCTTAAGAAAGATAAACTCTCTGTGAATACAGTGTATTTGTTCTGGAAATATAATTATACAGACGCAGAAGTTCCGTCAGTTGTGGAAGAAATGAAGCTGACATTTGAAAATCCATGGACGCTTGTTGTACAGGTGAAAGAAAAGGAAAAATCCGGTTATGTTTCTTTCAATGATACAAATTTATATTTTGACCGGAAGGGAACAGCACTTTTTGAAAGCAAGAAAACTTTTACAGGGGTGCCTTATGTGGAAGGACTTTCTTTTGATACATCGAAAGTAGAGATCGGGAAAAAGATTCCGGTGGAAGACGACAGTGCATTTACCCTGATCGCAGAGGTGTCAAAGTATTTGGTGAAATATTCACTTACACCGGATAAACTCGTATATGAGAATGAACAGAGTGTTGTATTATATTTTGGAACAGTAGAAGTTTTACTTGGGAATAAAGAATATGAGCTCAGGATTGCACAGATCAAACCGATCCTTGAGAAGCTGAAGGAACAGTATCCGGATCAGGCGGGGGTACTTCATCTTGAGAATTATGAAGCAGATTCAGCATCAATTAACTTTACACCTCAGTCTTAAAGCTGAATTGTTGGAAAAAAACCAAAAATAAGAAAAAATCTATTGATTATTTACGAAAAAGACTTTATTATATACTTATTGAATTGTATCGTTCAATTAAAATAAGGGATGTATATAAGAATTAATAAGACGACAAAGGAGGAACTACTCTTGTTAGAAATTAAAACCAACGAATCTGAAGCGGCTGCAAGAATTATTGTTGTCGGAGTCGGCGGAGGCGGTAACAATGCCGTGAACCGAATGATCGACGAACAGATTGCAGGCGTAGAATTCATAGCTGTGAATACAGATAAACAGGCATTACAGCTGTGTAAAGCACCGACACTTATGCAGATCGGTGAAAAACTGACAAAAGGACTTGGTGCTGGTGCACAGCCTGAGATGGGAGAGAAGGCAGCAGAAGAAAGCGCTGAGGAGATCCAGGCTGCATTAAAAGGTGCAGACATGGTATTTGTTACCTGCGGTATGGGAGGCGGAACTGGAACAGGTGCTGCTCCGGTTATCGCAAGAATCGCGAAAGAGCAGGGCGCTCTGACAGTAGGAGTTGTCACAAAGCCTTTCCGTTTCGAATCCAAGACAAGAATGCAGAATGCGATCAATGGTATTGATAAATTGAAGGAGAACGTTGATACGATCATCGTTATCCCGAATGACAAACTGCTTGAAGTTGTAGACAGACGTACTACTATGCCGGAAGCTTTGAAGAAGGCTGACGAGGTTCTTCAGCAGGGTATCCAGGGTATCACAGACCTGATCAATGTACCATCTCTGATCAACCTTGACTTTGCTGATATCCAGACAGTTATGAAGGATAAAGGCATTGCACATATCGGTATTGGTTCAGGACGCGGAGATGACAAGGCGCTTGAAGCAGTTAAGCAGGCTGTTGCAAGTCCACTGCTTGAGACAACTATCACAGGTGCATCTAATGTTATTGTTAATGTATCTGGAGACATTACACTTATGGATGCTTCTGATGCAGCTGATTATGTACAGGAGCTTGCAGGAGAAAGTGCAAGTATCATCTTTGGTGCTATGTATGATGATACGAAGTCTGATGAATGTACAATCACAGTTATTGCTACAGGCTTACATAATGTAGGCGGAAGCGCATCCAAGCTGAAAGCAAGACTGGAAGGACAGCAGAAGACAAGTTCTATTCTTCCGAATGGTGCAGAAAGTCATGTAAGACCATCTTATGACTATACAGCACAGAGAACAGCTCCGACATCAACAGCCAGACCGCAGGGTGGCACAATGCCAACACTGCAGCCAAGATCAACAACTGGCGGGGTAAGAGAGCAGTCTATTAAGATTCCGGATTTCTTTAAGAAATAATCGAATTGAATAAAATGATGAAACGGTCTGAAGTATCAGGCCGTTTTTCTTTTATGTCGAAGGATGTCAGAAATTCTTCTATTTTCTTTTTATTTTACTGTCAGTATCTGACAAAATTTCCAAAGAGTAAATTCTATAATTTGATATGGTATCGAGGATAACTCGAAATGAAAAGGAAGGTGGAATATGCATTATGAGTTGTACATAGATCTTTTTTTTCTGGAAAATTTCATGATGGATAGCCTGTTGCTTTTCGTGACAGAACGGATTTTGGGCGGAAAATATAGTTTTAAAAGAGTTCTGTCAGGAGCATTCCTTGGAAGTGCGTTGACTTGTCTGATGGTGGTTGTATCCGTTCCCGTCTGGGTGAAAAATATAGCCTTTTATCTTGTGATTCCATTTTGTATGCTTTGGTTAAAAAATAGGAAACAATGTATGCGCCAGATACTCAAAGGAATGGGATTGCTCTACCTTTTGGGGATGTTTCTAGGAGGTGCGTTGATGATGTTTCGTCCTTATCTGCATTATATCAGTCTGTTTTATGGGATTGCGGTGCTTAGTTCACAGGGGATTCTGATGACCTGGAAGTTCTTAAAAGTTCTTAAGATGGAGCAGGAACGGTGCTGTGAAGTGATTTTATTTACAGAAGCAGACAGTTACAGAGTCCATGCCTTGAGGGATACGGGAAATTGCCTGACAGATCCACTCAGTGGTGAAGGGGTACATGTGCTGGATTGTGGTTTTTATCATCAGATGATGAAAGAACCGATGGAGTTCCGGTATATTCCATACCGGAGTGTTCATGGCAGTGGTGTTATGAAAATTTTCCGGATCAGGAAAATGTGTGTGGAAATAAAGGAAAAGCAATGGATACAATCTCCGTTGATCGGTGTGAGTGAATCACCGATCAGTGGGGAGGAAGGTTATCAGCTGATATTGAATTGTAAGGTGCAGATGCTGTGAATAGAAAAACTGTGCCGCAATAGAAGATGTAAGAAAGAAACTGGGAGGGATTTACATGATGGTTAAAGTGTCTGTGCCGGAGAAGTTTAAATTAAGGATTGTGCCGAATGCCAGAACGGTGCTGTTTGGTGGTCAACAGGAGATTCATTACATAGGAGGAAGTGAAGTGCTTCCACCGCCGTTAGAGAATGAAAAAGAGTGTGAAGTAGTAAGGTGGCTTGGTACAGAGCGCGATGAGAAGGCAAGAAAGATTCTGATCGAACATAATCTGCGTCTGGTTGTTTATATTGCGAAGAAATTTGATAATACAGGAGTCGGTGTAGAAGATTTGATTTCTATTGGCACCATCGGTCTGATCAAAGCAATCAATACATTTAATCCATCTAAAAAAATCAAGCTGGCAACATATGCTTCGCGTTGTATTGAGAATGAGATTTTGATGTATCTGAGACGAAACAATAAGACGAGGATGGAGGTTTCTATTGATGAGCCTTTAAATGTAGACTGGGATGGAAATGAACTGCTTCTGTCAGATATTCTTGGAACAGAGGAGGATACGATTTACCGGGATCTCGAGAATGAAGCGGAAAGAAAGATTCTGTTTCGTGCCCTGAATAAATTGTCGGGAAGAGAAAAACTAATCGTTCGTATGAGGTTTGGGCTGGATCATCCGGAGGGAAAAGAAATGACGCAGAAGGAGGTTGCGGATCAACTTGGAATCTCTCAGTCTTATATATCAAGACTGGAAAAGAAAATTATGCACAGACTCCGGATGGAAATGGTCCGGTATGAATAACAGTTACAAAAATTTAATAAAAAGAAAGATGTACATTTTCCTGTATAGTGTTAAAATAAAAGAAAAAGTATCTGAAATGGAAAAGAACAGATACAGGACAGAAAGGGTTGAGAATGTATGAAATTAACATTTGTAGGTGCAGCCCATGAGGTTACGGGAAGCTGTCATTTTCTGCAGGTAGCAGGAAAGAATATTTTGATTGACTGCGGTATGGAACAGGGACCGGATCTGTATGAGAATCCGGGACTTCCGATCAGTGCAACAGAAGTAGACTATGTATTGCTCACACATGCACATATTGATCATTCCGGTATGCTGCCAAAGCTTGCAAAGGATGGGTTTAAAGGGCAGATCTTCACGACCTATGCGACAGCAGATTTGTGTAATATCATGCTTCGTGACAGTGCACATATCCAGGAATTTGAGGCAGAGTGGAGAAACCGAAAAGGCAGGAGAGCAGGAAAGCCGGAATTTGAACCGGTTTATGAGATGCAGGATGCTCTTAATGCGATTGAATTGCTTGTGCCTTGTCAGTATGGGGAACGTATTACAATTTGTGAGGGAATCCAGATCCGGTTTACAGATGTAGGACATTTGCTGGGATCAGCAAGTATTGAAGTCTGGGCAACAGAAGACGGGGTGACAAAGAAGATTGTATTTTCCGGAGATATTGGAAATCTGGATCAGCCGATCATTAAAGACCCGGCTTATACAGAGAGTGCAGACTATATTGTAATGGAGTCTACTTATGGCAACCGGCTGCATACGCAGGAAAAACCGGATTATCTGGGAGATTTTACAAGAATCCTGAAAGAGACATTTGACAAAGGAGGAAATGTTGTTATCCCTTCCTTTGCAGTAGGCAGAACGCAGGAACTGCTCTATTTTATACGTGAGATCAAAGAGAAGCAATTATTAAAGGAATATCAGAATTTCGAAGTATATCTGGACAGTCCGCTTGCAATTGAGGCGACGAAGATATTTACAAAAAATATGAGAGAGTGCTTTGATGAAGATGCACTTGCGCTTGTCAATGCGGGCATTAATCCACTGATATTCGACGGACTTAAGACAGCAACAACAAGTGATGATTCTAAGATGATCAATTTTATTGAGAAACCAAAGGTGATCATCTCAGCTTCCGGAATGTGTGATGCAGGCCGCATCCGTCACCATCTGAAGCATAATTTGTGGAGAGAAGAGTGTACGATTCTTTTTGTTGGATATCAGGCAATGGGTACTTTAGGACGCAGACTGATCGAGGGCGAAAAGAATGTGAAGCTGTTCGGTGAGCCGATTGAAGTCAAGGCAAGAATTGAGAGTCTTCATGGAATCAGTGGTCATGCAGATATGAATGGGCTTTTAAAATGGCTTGGAGCGTTTGAGGAAGCACCACAGCGTGTTTTTGTTGTACATGGTGAAGACACTGTTACCGAGGAGTTCGCAAAGACGGTGGAAGAAAAGTTTGGGTATCAGGCTTATGCACCATTTCCATGCAGTGAGGCAGATCTCCTGACAAATGAGATCTTAAGCGAAGGTGTGAAGATTCCGGTGAAAGCGAAAAAACCGGCACAGCGCAGAGCAGATGCAGCATTTGAGCGTCTTGTTGCGGCAGGAAAGCGTTTACTTGATGTTATTTACAAGAACGAAGGCCTCGCAAATAAAGACAAAGCAAAATTCGAGTCGCAGATTAATAATTTGTCGGATAAATGGGATATTTGATTGTCAAGGACTAAAACTTTATAAAATTTAGAGATTCATGGAATATCTTATTCAAAGAGTGAGAATGATTCTAAGTAGAAAAAAACTTAGGAGGTTTCTCACAATGGTTGTGAATAAGGTAGAACTGTGTGGAGTGAATACGTCAAAGCTCCCACTTCTCAGGGAAAAGGAGAAGGAGGAGCTTTTTCGCAGGATTCGTCAGGGGGACAGACAGGCACGGGAGGAATATATTAAAGGAAATCTTCGGCTGGTGCTTAGTGTGATGAAACGGTTTGACAGCAGTAATGAAAATGCAGATGATTTGTTCCAGATTGGATGTGTGGGACTTGTAAAGGCTGTAGATAACTTTGATCCGGATCGTCAGGTGAAGTTTTCCACCTACGCGGTTCCTATGATCATAGGAGAAATCCGCCGGTATCTGCGGGATAACAGTTCCCTTCGCGTGAGCCGTTCATTGCGTGATATAGCTTATAAAGTGATTTATACAAGAGAAGGTTATATCCGAAAAAATATGAAAGAACCTACCATTCAGGAAATTGCAGAAGAGATTGGACTTTCAAAAGAAGAAGTAGTTTATGCACTGGATGCAGTGCAGACACCAATGAGCCTTCAGGAACCGGTGTATAATGATGGTGGGGATGCGCTGTATGTGATGGATCAGGTCAGCGATAAGAAGAACAGAGAAGAAAACTGGGTGGAGGAGCTGTCTTTAGAGGCTGCGATGGAACGGCTGAATGAAAGGGAGAGATTGCTGATCCACTTACGATTTTTCGAAGGAAAGACGCAGATGGAAGTTTCCGAACAAATTGGAATTTCGCAGGCACAGGTGAGCCGTTTAGAGAAAAATGCTTTAAAAACAATGAGACAATATCTTCTTGGAAAATAGAGAGAAAGTATTGAAATTTTTATGACTTCATACTATGATAAGTGGGAAGAAAATGTTACGGAAAGTAACAGAAAAGAGCAGAGATGGTTATGAAGGAAAGTAACCGTTGGAAAAGTATGGAGGCAGCTATGATAAAGGCTTGTATTTTTGATCTGGATGGAACGTTGACAAACACATTGGATTCACTGGAATATTCAGTGAATGAGACGATGAAAGAAATCGGAATGCCACAGATCACAAAGGAACAGTGCCGGCAGTTCGTTGGAGATGGGGCGAAGGTTCTGATTGAACGGACATTAAAGGCAGGTGGGGATACACAGCTGTGTCATCTTGAAGAGGCAGTGGAAGCATATGCCAGGATATTTGATGCAAATTGTATGTATAAGGTTGCTCCATACGAAGGGATCCCACAGCTGTTGCAGCAGTTGAAAGAGAAAGGAATCAGACTTGCGGTTTTATCAAACAAGCCTGACAGACAGGCTGTACATGTTGTTGAAGAAGTGTTTGGAAAAGAACTTTTTGATCATGTGCAGGGGCAGAAGGATGGAGTTCCTAAGAAACCGGATCCGACAGCTGCGTTGATGATTGCCAGATCATTTGGGGTTTTGCCGGAAGAGGCAGCATACATCGGAGATTCAGAAGTGGATCTTGCAACAGGGCATGCGGCAAAGATGCAGACGATTCTGGTGTCCTGGGGATTCCGGGGAAGAGAAGCTCTTTTAGAGGACGGAGCTGAATGTATTGTTGATTCAGCAGATGAGATACGAAAGATTGTTAAGAGACAGGAGGAGAAGTAATGGGAGAATACAATGAAGAGTGTCTGAAGACTTTTTTGGAGAAGCAGGAGCAGCTTTTTGATGAGCCGGTAGCAGAGACGCTTGAGGCAGCAGAAGCTTTTCTGGAGGACTGTATGGCAGTTGTTGTAGAATCTCTGGCTGAAGTAAGAGAGTATTTTGAAGAGAATGGTATGGATGTAGACGGGATGTCAGAGGAAGAATTAGAAGAGGCATCAGAAGTGTTTGCACTGCCGGATGGTACTTATCTGATCGTAGAAGGATAAGCAGGATAAGAACAGAAAAGACAGAAAAAGCCGCAGGTATGATGGACTGTGGCTTTTTTGCTGCACAAATCCGGAAAGCTGCATTTGTGTGATTTACGAAAGAGCATTGTTTTCAATAATGCAGCATTGCGGATCGGGTTCTGGAGACTGCTCTTTGGGATGGAACATAAGGATCAGAAGAAGGATCAGAAGAATGCCAAGAACAGCAAAAATAACAGTATAGACGATTTCTTTCATATGAAGGACAATGATTTTTGTTTTTGATTTCATAAGTACCCTCCTTTTTATACAATTTATGTATTTGCAGAGCAAATATGCATGACAAATATTCAGATATGCGGTAAAATAAAGGTTACAAATGCAGAATGTATTCGGGAAAGGAAGAGGAAGATGTATATTATAGCAGGACTGGGAAATCCGACGAAAGAATACGAAGGAACAAGACATAATGTCGGGTTTGATGTTATAGACCGGCTTTCTGAGAGATATAATATAGATGTAACTATGGAGAAGCATCGTGCTTTGATCGGAAAGGGTATGATTGCAGGACAGAAGGTGATTTTGGTAAAACCGCAGACTTATATGAACCTTAGTGGCGAGAGCATTCGAAGTGTGATCGACTATTATAAAGTGGATCCGGAGACAGAACTGCTCGTGATTTATGATGATATCAGTCTGGGAGTGGGACAATTGAGAATCCGCGCAAAAGGAAGCGCAGGTGGGCATAATGGAATAAAAAATATTATTGCACATCTTGGGGGACAGGTTTTTCCGAGAATAAAAGTAGGAGTTGGAGAAAAACCACCGAAGTATGATCTTGCAGATTATGTTTTAGGACATTTTTCTAAGGCGGAACAGGAACTGATGAGCGAAGGTTATGATAATGCGGTAAAAGCGGTAGAACTGATCGTAAGTGACCAGATGAGCGAAGCGATGAATGAATATAATCGTAAAAAGAAGGACGAGTAGAGATGCAGGCTTTTTTAGAACCATTAAAAGAACTGGCTGATTATCAGGAGATTGTCAGTTCGAGAAGAAAGAAAACGGGTTTCCTGCAAATTGCAGGATGTGTGAATTCACAGAAGATACATCTTGCGAAAGCACTGAGCGATGGCTTTGAGTACAGAGTCATCGTTTTTTCCAGTGAAGAAAAAGCAAAGCAGGCTTATGAAGAATGGCGTGTACTGGAGGAAAATGTATGGTTTTATCCGGCAAGAGATCTTTTGTTTTATCATGCAGATATTAAGGGTGCATTTCTGACAGGAAGACGTATGGAAGTGTTGCGCGCAGTTGCAGAAAAGAAAGAACAGGAAGCAGTTACCGTAGTTACAACAATGGATGCATTTCTGGACGGGCTTCCATCGAAAGAAGAACTGTGTGGGAACAGGATCAGAATCCGTGCGGAGGAGACGCTGGATTTTCAGAAGTTACAGGAAGAACTTTCAATATTAGGATATGCAAGGGAAAGCCAGATTGAAAGTCCGGGACAGTTTGCGGTCAGAGGTGGAATTCTGGATGTATTTCCGCTGACAGAGGAGAGTCCGGTCAGGATTGAATTGTGGGGAGATGAAGTTGATTCTATTAGAAGATTTGATGTGGAAAGTCAGAGATCGACAGAGAATCTACAGGAAATAGAAATCTATCCGGCAACTGAGAACTGGAAACAGATGGAAACAGACAGCTTTTTATCATACTTTCCTGTAGAGGAAACAATATTGTTTTTGGATGAACCGATACGTCTTCAAGAATCTGCCGAGATTGTGGAAAAGGAGTATTTTCACAGTCTGGAGAGCAGAGAAGAAGCCGGTATGGAGGCAGATAAGATTCCGATCCGTGTGGAACAGACAGATCATATAATTGGAAAGATGAACAAGTATTATGGAATCGCATTTACCATGTTGGAATCAAAATGTGGAATGTTTAAAGTAAGGTCTGTCTACAGTCTGCAGGTTAAAACTGTAAATCCGTATAATAACAGTTTTGAACTTCTCACACGGGATTTGAAGAAACTGAAAAGAACAGGGTATCGCGTGATTCTTGTTTCGGGTTCGAGAACAAGAGCAAAACGTCTGGCGGAAGATCTCAGGGATTATGACCTGAGCAGTTTTTACAGTGAAGAGATGGAACGACAGGTGAATCCGGGAGAGATTATGGTAACCTGTGGTTACATTGCAGAGGGCTATGAATACCCGATGTTAAAGTTTACGGTTATCTCAGAATCAGATATTTTTGGTAAGAAAAAGAAAAAAAAGAAAAGAAAATCTTATGAAGGAAAAAAGATCCAGGAATTTGCTGAACTTAAACCGGGAGATTATGTGGTACATGAGAATCATGGACTTGGAATTTATCAGGGGATTGAGAAGATCGAAGTAGATGCTGTCACTCGTGATTATATGAAGATTTCCTATGCAGACGGAGGAATTCTCTATATTCTGGCAACACAGCTGGATCTGATCCAGAAATATGCCGGAGCAGACGCAAAGCCGCCAAAATTGAACAAGCTTGGAACACCGCAGTGGAAAAAGACAAAAGGACAGGTGAAAAAAGCAGTTCAGTTAATCGCAAAAGACCTTGTGAAGCTCTATGCAACGCGCCAGCAGACGGATGGTTATGTATATGGACCGGATACTGTCTGGCAGAGAGAGTTTGAGGAAATGTTTCCGTTTGAAGAAACCGAAGATCAGCTTCGTGCAATTGAAGATACAAAGAAGGATATGGAAAGCACGAAGATCATGGATCGGCTGATTTGCGGAGATGTAGGGTACGGTAAAACAGAAATTGCGATAAGAGCAGCTTTTAAGGCAGTGCAGGAAGGCAAACAGGTTGTTTATCTTGTTCCTACAACGATTCTTGCACAGCAGCACTACAATACATTTATCCAAAGGTTCAAAGATTTTCCTGTGCGTGTTGATCTGATGAGCCGTTTTCGGACACAGGCGCAGCAGAAAAAAACAGTGGAGGATTTGAAAAAAGGTCTGGTTGATATCGTGATCGGAACACACAGAGTGCTTTCAAAGGATGTGGGGTATAAAGATTTAGGACTTCTGATCATAGATGAAGAACAACGTTTTGGTGTGACGCATAAGGAAAAAATTAAAAAATTAAGAGAAAATATAGATGTGCTGACGCTGACAGCAACACCAATCCCAAGAACACTTCATATGAGTCTGATCGGAATCCGAGATATGAGTGTGCTTGAGGAAGCACCAATGGATCGTATGCCGATACAGACGTATGTAATGGAATATAATGATGAGATGGTCCGTGAGGCAATGGAGCGTGAGCTTGCCAGAGGTGGACAGGTCTATTATGTCTATAACAGAGTGGAAAGCATTGCAGATGTGGCACTTCATGTGCAGAAGCTGGTGCCGGATGCAAGGGTGGCTTATGCGCATGGACAGATGAGTGAACATCAGTTGGAAGATATTATGTATGATTTTATCAATGGTGATATTGATGTGCTTGTATCGACAACAATTATTGAAACAGGACTGGACATTGCGAATGCTAATACGATGATTATACAAGATGCAGATCGATTTGGACTGTCGCAGTTATATCAGTTGCGAGGAAGAGTTGGGAGATCCAATCGAATGGCATATGCATTTCTGCTGTATCAGAGGGATAAGATGCTTAAAGAAGTTGCAGAGAAGAGGCTGGCTGCAATTCGTGAATTTACAGATCTTGGATCGGGATTCAAGATTGCAATGCGTGATCTTGAGATCCGAGGTGCGGGAAATCTTCTAGGAGAGTCGCAAAGTGGTCATATGGCAGCAGTTGGATATGACTTGTACTGCAAGATGCTTAATGAGGCTGTCAGCCAGTTGAAAGGTGAAAAAGAAGAAGCAGACTACGCTACAACGATTGATCTTGATATAGATGCATTTATTCCGGAATCTTACATTAAAAACGAGTATCAAAAATTGGATATTTATAAGAGAATTGCCACAATTGAAACAGAAGAAGAGATGGATGATATGACAGAAGAACTGATTGATCGTTTTGGAGATCTTCCGAAAAAAGTACAGCAGCTTCTTCATATTGCAGCACTTAAGAGTCTTGCGCATTCTGCATATATTACAGCGATAGAACAAAAGGGAAAAGACTATAAATTTATCTTATATGAAAAAGCAAATCTGGATCCGGCAAAAATTCCGGCACTTTTAAAAAAATATGGAAATAATATGATTTTCAAAGCAGAAGCAGTCCCGTATTTCCTTTATCAAAAGAAAGGGAGAAGTGGAAAAGAGAAAGGGGAAAATGTTCTGCAAATGCTAAGAGAAATTGTTGCGAGCATTCGTGAACTTCGATTAGATCAGGGAAGTTGAGGAGATTCTGTGTTTGGGGTTGTGATAGAACAAAAAACACGATATAATGAGCGGTAGTATGGCTGCGTAAGTAAATACGTAAAAAGAGGAGGATTTACCAGATGGTACGTTTGGCAAAAAGGCTGGCAGTGCTTGCAGTGGCAGGTACATTGACAGCAACATCTTTGACGGGATGCGGAACAATAAATACAGATGAGACAGTTGCAACAGTCGGTGATGAGAAGATTACACTTGGGGTTGCGAATTTTTATGCAAGATTGCAGCAGGCCCAGTATGAGACCTATTATGCGAGTATGATGGGAACAACAGCAGAAGAGATGTGGGCAAAGGAAGCATCAGACGATCAGACATATGAGGAGCAGACAAAGAAGAGTATTCTTGAGAATCTGGAGAATATGTATCTTGTTTCACAGCATGCATCTGATTATGATGTTGCACTGACAGAGGAAGAGCAGCAGGCGATTAAAGATGCAGCAGCAAAATTCGGTGAAGATAATTCGGATGATGTGAAGAAAGTGGTATCAGGAGATGATGAGGAAGTTGTTAAAGTCCTTGAACTGATGACGATTTCGAATAAGATGGAAACAGCGATGGAAGCTGGTGTGGATGAGAATGTATCGGATGAAGATGCAGCACAGAAGAGTATGCAATATCTTTTGTTTTCTTATACAACAACAGACGATTCAGGAGAATCCAAGACATTATCAGATGATGAGAAAGAAGTTTTGAAGACGACTGCACAGGCATTTGATGATCGGTTAAAGGGTGGAGAAGATATGGAGACTGTTGCATCAGCAGCAGGACTTACAGCCCAGACAGCTACATTCGACTCTGAAAGCACAAGTCCGGATAAGGATCTGATCGCAGCAGCGGATGCGTTGACGAATGAAGGCGACGTCACAGATATTATCGAGACAGAGAATGGAATTTATATTGCAAAGCTTACAAGCCTTCTGGATCGAGAGGCGACAGACAGTAAAAAGGAAAGTATTGTAAGCGAGAGAAAACAGGAACAGTATGATTCACTTCTGGAACAGTGGAAAAAGGATACAAAAATCAAAGAAGAGAAAAAAGTATGGAAGAAGATCAGCTTTGAAAAACAGGGCGTGACAATCAAAACGTCAGATACAACAGATGCTTCAGACAGTCAGAACTAAAAAACAGGGACAAAAACGTTGTGAAAACCAACAAGTTTTTGTCCCTGTTTTTTATATATTAGGAATGTAATGGGCAGATTAAAATCCACGCTTTTATGAAAATTTAAATATATTCCAGTTTTTCGAAATAATGCATCAGAATATCGGCACAGTTTTCAACACCGAGTTCGGAAGTGTCAAGGATCATGTGATAATCATTCACATCACCCCAGGTCTTGCCGGTGTGTTCATAATAATAAGCAGCACGCTCTTCATCTGTATGTTCTACCTTTTCTTTTGCGGCATCATGATCAAGATTTTCTTTTTTCATGATTCTCTGAATACGGTCCTCTTTGGCGGCACTCACGTAGATATTTAACACATTCATCCGGTCCTTCAGAATATCTGAGGCACATCGTCCAAGGATAATGCAAGGCTTTTCAGCTAGTTTCCGGATTGCTTCAGCTTCACTTTCGTATTTGTGATCAGAAAGCTCTTCTTCTATATAGGCCTTGTCATAGACCGGAATATCAAGCCGTTTCGAAAGCTCTTCAGCAATAATGCTGGCTCCGGTACCGAAACGACGGCTCATAGTAATTACTAATTTCATAATGAAGTCCTCCTTTGTAGAAATAACATTCAGATAAAATTAATTATAACACGTTCTGTTCGTTTTGTCTCGGTTTTACTTACTTGTATCCAATGATAAAATTTTATCAGTAAAAATGTATCCAAAATCCACAGAAATTCAAGAAGGAAAAACAGGTAAAAAATGGATGTAAAACTTTATTCAATCCCCCATTGCAAGAACGTATAAACTAATGATATAATTTATAGTAGCGTTTTTAGTAGTTGCTAAAACCGACTTATGGATGATTAAGAATTTGAGTAGGTGACGGATTTGAAGAATAAGATCAAACGTTTTGCAAAGGGGGATTTTCACATCCCGCAGCCGGAAATTATTTTCCCTGAGACCCACATTACGATGCGTGTCGGAGAAGGAGAGAAATATGAGGGAAGCTTTTCTCTGCAGAATGAAGGAGAAGGGACAATACGCGGACTTGTCTATCCTTCTTCCTATCGTGTACAGTGTGCAGAGCAGGGCTTTGATGGGAATCCGGTAAATATCTATTATACATATGACGGAAGAGGACTTGTGCCGGGACATGTTGAACACGGAAAGTTTACGATTGTATGCAATGGCGGTGAATATGATATTGCATTTACTGCAATTATTGAGAAGCCGTTTGTTATGACCCGGTATGGAAAAGTCCAGAGTCTGGAAGATTTTAAGAAGCTTACATATCGTGATGCGGCTGAGGCAGTGAAGTTGTTCCGGTCCAGAGACTTTTTTGAGATTCTCAAGTATGAAGACACGAGGATCAAGGCACTTTATAATAACATGCGTAAATGGGAACTGGATCAGCATGCCCTTGAGGAATTTCTGGTAGGCTGCAAACAGAAAGAGAAGATTTTTCTTACATTGGAAGAAGAGCGCCGTGCTTTTATCTCTCTTGCAGAAGACAGGAAAGAAACTTTTACTGTGAAGAAAAATACCTGGGGATATCTGGAGATCGATGTAAGAACAGAAGGCGATTTCCTTTCTGTTGATCACAGACATCTGACAACAGATGAATTTATAGGGAATGCCTATCGGTTGGAATATGGGATTTCCCTGGATAAGCTTCACAGAGGAAGCAACTTCGGAAGGATTATTCTGGAAACCCCATATGAGACACTGAGTTATGAAGTAGTAGTGGAAAAAGACATCTGCAGAGATGAGGAACACCGTGCAAATGAAAAAGAGTTTAATGGAATCCTGAAAGATTATCTGAAATATGAAGGTGGCAAGATGTCACTGGAAGATTGGACAGAGGCTTCTGTTAAGAAGATTTCACATCTTCGCGAGGTGGATGAACGTAATGAATTTTACCTTCTTGCCCAGGCACATATCTGCATTTTGGGTAATCGGATGGATGAGGCAAAATGGCTTTTGGAGTCTTATAACTACAATCGTTTTGCAATCGGCAAGGATGTTGAATTGAGTTCCTATTACCTTTATCTGACGACAAAGCTGAGTAACGATTCAGTTGGGCAGAGAAGAGTGGCAGAAGAACTTTCACGTTCCTTTATGAAGCATCCGGACAGCTGGCGGATTCTTTGTATGCTGATTGAGGTTGATTCGGAATATAAAATTTACAGTGAAAGACTGAATGTACTTGAGAAACAGTTTGTGGAATACAAGTCTCATAGTTTATGGTTTTATCTTCAGGCATTCCGCTGTTTTAAAGAGAAGAGTTCGACGCTTAAGAAACTCGGACAGTTTGAAGTGCAGGTTCTGCTTTTTGGTGTGAAGTATAAACTGATGACGAAGGAACTTGCATTGTATACAGCGAATCTGGCAAGTCAGATGAAGAATTTTGATAAACATCTGTATGATGTACTTGTGAAGTGTTATGAGATGTATGATGAAGCAATGATACTGACGTCCATCTGTACATTGCTTATAAAAGGAAGCAGAACCGAATCTGTTTACTTCCACTGGTATGAGAAAGCAGTAGAAGCAGAATTGAAAATTGCACAGCTCTATGAGTATTATATGGCGGCAGCGAGACCGGAAGAGTTCCATAAGCAGCTTCCACGCTCTGTATATTTGTATTTTATGCATGGAAATTCTCTGGATTATAAGAAATGTGCATTTTTGTATGCAAACCTGATCACTTATGAAGATGAGACAAGTGAGATTTATGCACATTACAGAGATGAGATGGAAGAATTCACATGGAATCAGCTGGAGAAGAGAAATATAGATGAAGATCTGCGGATTATCTATAAACGATTTCTTGTAGAGACTGATATGAGCCAGGACAGGATCCGTGCTCTTTATGATGTGTGTCATGCTTATTGGATCACAACAAAGGTGCCGAACATGAAATTTGTTCATGTGATTGCAGTAGATGGAACCATTACACAGAAGGCAGCTTATACCGAGAATGGTGCCAGAGTATTTCTGTATGCAAAGACCGACCGTATTGTCTGGGAAGCAAAAGACGGAAGACATTATACGGATTCGATTCCATATGAGAGCAAAAGACTGTTTTATGAACTGAGATATATGGATATCTGCAGAAAGTATGCAAATAGTCTGAACAGAAGTAAAGCGCTTGAGGAAGAGGAAGAGCTGACTCTGGAAATCGTAAAAGAAAAAGGATTGGAGAATTTCCCGGAGGACGAGATCCAGGTACTGTGCAGTAAGACAATTCGTGAGACGAATTATGAGAATGATGATTTCCTGACTTATGTTTGTTATGACTTATTTAAGAAAAAACAGTATGACAAAGTGATTCTTACTTATTTGGCAAACTTCTACTGTGGAGCAACACAGGAGATGAAGGAGTTGTGGAAAGTTGCCAGAGAGTATGAAGTCCATACGCATAAACTGGCAGAACGGATCATTACACAGATGCTCTTTTCTGAGGAATTATTCCAGGAGACAAAAGTATTTGAAGCTTATTATGATGAAGGTGCATACTTCCGGCTCCAGCAGGCTTATCTGGCATATGTTTCCAGAGAATATGTGGTAGAAGCACGTAAGATTGAGAAATCTGTAATTGATATTATCTGCAGAGAAGCTGAGAAGGGTGAAACAACAATCGATATTTGTATGATTGCTGTTTTGAAATATTATTCGGATCAAGAGTATGAAACAAGCCTTAAGAAGACGCTGAAAAAGTTTATGCAGGAACTTTGTGGCAAACAGATTTATTTCCCATTTTTCCTTAAGTATGATAAGGAGTGGCTGATTGAATTCCAGTTGTGGGATAAGACACTGGTAGAATACAAGGGCCAGAAGGATAGCCGTGTTATGTTGTATTATCAGTTGCAGAAAGGTGGAAACGGAGATTCTGATTATGCAACAGAACTTCTGACACCAATGTATGAGAATTTGTATGTGAAGAAGTTTGTGTTGTTCTCGCATGAACGACTGATCTATTATTTTAAAGAAACAATTGACGGAAATTCTTACAGAAGTGAGAAAAAGATCTGCCAGCATACGGTTGAAAAAGGTGAACCGGGCAGATATGGAAGGCTCAATGACATTATTCTGGAAGAAGATCCGGAAGAACGAGAGAAGAAGATGAAGCAGTATGCACTGGAAGATGCAGTCGCATCACATATGTTCATACAATATTAAGGAGGAAATCTTTTCATGGGACAGGGAAGTATAATTGGATATGAGATAAATGAAAAGACATGCCAGATCAGTTTTTATAATGACAAAGAGATGGAACCTCAGACCCTGGAAGTTGACTCAGATAATTTCCAGATTCCTTTGATTATTGGAAAACTAAGAGATACATGGGCATATGGAAAAGAGGCGAAACGTCTTGCAACGCTGAAAGAAGGGTTTACAGTTGCCCGTCTGCTCTCAAGGAGTCTTGCGGATGAAAAAATTGAATTTGGAGATGAGACATATGACGCGGTCTGGCTGCTTTCACAGTTTATCCAGATGTCTCTGCAGTCATTTCCAAAAATTGACGGAATTGTGTTCAGTGTACCGGTTCTTACAGAAGAACTGGCTCAGATGCTCCGCAGAATCGCAGTCCGGATGAATATTGATAAAAGACATATCTTTATTCAGGATTACAAAGAGAGCTTTTGTAATTATCTCTTCTATCAGCCGAAAGAACTCTGGCAGTATGATGCAGCACTGTTCTGTTGTGACCGGAATGAGATTAAAGCCTATATGCTGCGTAGACTGAAGCCGGGACTTGGCGGTGGAAAGACTACATTTGTCACGGTTGATGAAGTTGCAAATGCACACATGAAGGAACTGGCGCTGGTTTATCCGGTTTTAAACGAGGATAAGGCAAAAGAGGCGGATGCGATGTTCTGCAAATTTATACAGAGTGTGTTTGATAAGAGAATTGTGTCTTCCGTCTTTCTGACAGGAGAAGGATTTGAGAACAACTGGTATCCGAAGTCATTGAGAGTGCTTTGTAATGGAAGAAGAGCATTTATCGGAAACAATCTGTATAGTAAAGGAGCATGCTACACTGCATACAGAAAGCTATACATGCATATTGAAAATCCGGTTTATCTTTCAGATGACAAACTGACAGATCAGATTACAGTTAACATGCGTGTTGATGGCCAGGAGATGTGGTATCCGTTAGTTTCCTGGGGAGCGCACTGGTACGAGTCTAATAATCAGTGGGAAGTGATCCTGGAAGAGGGAGAAGAGATAGAATTCCATATTGAATCACTGGTTCAGGGAACACTTAAGACAGAGAAGATTTCTTTGGATAAGCTTCCGAAAAGAGCAGAGTATTCCACACGACTTCAGATAGAAACAATGTTTCTGGATGAAAAAACCTGCAAGATTACAGTGCGTGATGTCGGATTTGGGGATTTCTTCCTACCGACGGATTTCCGGGAGGAAAAGGTGATACATTTAGGAGGTAACGATGGGAAATTTAATTCTTTGTCATGACAGACACGCGGCACATCCTTATGAGATTTCCAGGATCCACTGCAGGATCTTTACGATAGAAGAATTGTGTTACTATCTGTGTAATAATTTATATCTGATTGATTATACAATCATGAATGAACCGCTTTGCAGCTGGATCGAGGAAGAAATCGGAATGAAAGAACTTGCAGACCAGCTTCGTGATGTGATGCGCATGAGGGGATCGGTTGAGAAGTTTGTACTTACGATTCTGAAAGATTCAAAGATCTACAAAGAGTCTGAGATGATACGTATACAGAATGTATTAGAACATTTGAAAAATCAGAAAGATGTAGAGAGAAAGAAGTATAAAGGAGATAATCTTCTTGAAAGCGGTGAGATTGAAGAAGCAATCATTGTTTATCAGGAGATTCTGAATCAGGAAAAAGATGAGAGTGTAGATGAAAAATTCTATGGAAAGATCTATGCATGTCTGGGGGCGGCATATGGACGGCTGTTCCTTTATCAGGAAGCAGCTAAAATGTATGACAGAGCCTATCAGATCTGCGAAGATAAGGAATTACTAAAACCATATCTGTATGCGTCTTATAAGTATATGTCACTGGAAGAATTTCACATTCTGCTTACAAAGCACAGCGAATATCAGGAAGTGAACGCGCAGATGAGAAGCGAGATGGACGAAGTGAAACAGAATCTTCAGATTGAGCCAGATACAGTTCTTTTAGAAAAATGGAAGAGAAAGCATAGAAGAAATCATACATAATACAGACTTTTTATGCAGCTGTTCACAGAATCTATGAGCAGCTGCATTGTTTACTGTTCACACGATGTGCGACCAGCAACGCATCTCGCCATTTTAAATCGCCTT
>OIYG01000469.1_pt1 | contig 39140 bp, 33 predicted proteins | sample 1587861 | NCBI WGS metagenome assembly OIYG01 (sample SAMN03283272) | human gut metagenome | biome: human-associated habitat; material: feces | host: Homo sapiens | place: Peru | collected 2012 | reverse complement strand
TATAATAAGGTGTAACCCTATTCAAGGTGCAAAATTACATTTATTTTGGCACATAACAAAATAAAATGCAAGTTTTTTATGAATTTAATGTCTTAGCATGCACACACTTCATGTTCTTTTCCAGTTGGGCGGTAGAGCTGGCTCCTACCAATACGCTGGTTACACCTTTCTGCTGCAATATCCAGGCAAGTGCCATTTCGGCGAGTGTTTCGTCTCTTTCTCCTGCTTCTGCGTTCCATTTCTTGAGCTGTTCCAGTAGTTCTGGAGTTAGAGCAGAGTGTTTCAGAAAATGCTCTTTTGCCATACGGCTGTCTGCCGGTATTCCGTTGAGATATCGGTCGGTGAGAAGTCCCTGTGCCAGGGGTGAGAACGAGATGAAACCGATGCCGTTTTCTGCGCAATAATCTAAGGTTCCATTCTCTTGTGGCGCATGGTCGAGCATGTTGAGTCTGTCCTGAAAAATGAGCAGCGGACAGTCGCGCTCCTTCAGATATTGGTCAGCAAACTTCAGGGCTTCCAGTGGCCAGCGGCTGATGCCGAGATAAAGAGCCTTGCCTTGCTTCACGATGTCTACCATGGCTTGAAGGGTTTCTTCGAGCGGTGTGTTCGGATCGTAACGGTGGCTGTAGAAGAGGTCAACATACTCGAGATTCATTCTCTTGAGGCTCTGATTCAGACTGGCCATCAGATACTTACGGGAACCCCAGTTGCCGTAAGGACCTTCCCACATATCATATCCCGCCTTGGTAGAGATGAAGAGTTCGTCGCGATAAGGCTGGAAATCATCCTTCATCAGTCTGCCCATGGTTTCCTCAGCACTTCCGTATGGAGGACCATAGTTGTTGGCAAGGTCGAAGTGGGTGATTCCGTGGTCGAAGGCATAATGGGTGATGGCACGGCTTCTCTCGTAAGGATCCACTCCTCCGAAGTTGTGCCAGAATCCCAGACTAATCTTAGGCAGCAAGACTCCACTCTTGCCGCATCTCTTGTAAAGCGCCTCTGCATCGCCATAGCGGTTGGCATCGGCTGTGTAGATTCCTTTTAAGTTCATAATTCCTATTTTTATTTTATGTTTGAATATTATCAGAACTGAATGTAGGGGCATCAGGCTCTCCCTATTCAGCAGCAAAGGTATTGCTTTTTTTTTAAATGGGTGGAAAGTGGCTCTTAAAAATGTGTAAAACTTCATAATGTAAATCGCTATTTATATAAATGGCGGTTTACATTTGTGCAGCTTTTAGATTTTCCCCCAAAAAACTTGCGGGTTTCAAATATAATATGTATCTTTGCATCCGGAGATTATGAAATCTTCGTTACGTAAAATTCATAATTCAGTAAATGCTTATGGTACAGACTAATCCGTTTCTCATAGAAGGATATTTATCCCCAGATTTCTTCTGCGACAGGGTAGAAGAAACCGCCTTGCTTACACGGCATCTAACCAACCGATGCAATGTGGCATTGATAGCACCACGACGATTGGGAAAGTCGGGGTTGATTTATCATTGTTTCTATCAGAAGGAAATCCGGGAGCAGTATCATTGCATATATATTGATATTTACGATACCAAAAATCTCGGGGAGTTTGTTTATGCTTTGGGCAAGGGGATTCTTGCTGCATTGAAACCCAAGGGCAGAAAGGTGTGGGAGTTCTTCCTGAATATGCTTCAGTCGCTGAAATCTACCATTTTTTTCGATATCAACGGAAATCCGGAATGGAGCGTGGGCATCGGAGATATTCAGTCGCCTGATATTACGCTGGATGAGATCTTTGCCTATCTTTCCCAGGCAGATAAGCCTTGCCTGATAGCCATTGATGAATTCCAGACCATTGCCGGTTATCCTGAGAAAACGGTGGAGGCTACGTTGCGCAAGCGCATCCAGAACTGTCATAACGCCCACTTCATCTTCTCTGGTTCCAAGCGCCACATGATGGCACTGATGTTTACCTCCAGGTCACGTCCTTTCTATCACAGTTCGAGCATCATGGGATTGGAGGCTATCAACGAACAGACCTATCTGGAGTTTGCCAACCATCATCTGTCTAAGATTAACAAGGAGATTTCTGCGGAAGCGTTCTCCTATCTTTATCATCGTTTTGATGGTATTACCTGGTATATTCAGTATGTGCTCAACATGCTCTATACTTCGATTTCAGATTCCAGGGTTCTGGGAAAAGAGGATGTGGAATATTGCATAGAGAGCATTCTTTCGCAGCATCGTTTTGCCTATCAGGCTCTGCTGTTCCAGCTTACCAGCAAGCAGAAGCAGGTGCTCATCGCCATAGCCAGAGAGGAGAACCCTTCCTCGCTGATGTCGCAGGAGTTCCTGCATAAATATCGTCTGGGTGCCAGCACTGTGCAGGGAGCCGTGAAGACCTTGCTCGAAAGAGATTTTATCACGCAGGATGAGGGAGTATATCAGCTATGCGATAAGTTTCTGAAATTAAGTTTAAGAGAAGAAATATAGGGTGATTATAATAAGATAAGCTGTTATCTGATTATTTCGGCAGCGAGATGGTGAACTCTGACCACTTGTCTTTCTCGCTCTTTACGCTTATCTTGCCGCCATGGGCGTTGATTACCTGCAGCACGTAGTTCAGACCGATGCCGAAGCCGCCACGGGTCTTCCGGGCATCCTTTTCGTGCTCAGCGGCGCGTTCAAAGCGGTTGAAGATGGTCTTCAGTTCGCTCTTGGCTATGCCGATACCCTCATCAAAAACCTTGATATACACGTTTCTGTCATCCTCCAGGGTGGAAATCTCAATGTTGATTTCCTCCTTCGAGTACTTGGTGGCGTTATCCACCAGATTGCTGATCGCCTCCTTCAGATATTCCTCGTCGGCTAGGGCAGAGGTGGCTCCAAACCGGGTGATGATATGGATCGGTTTCGCTAATTTCGCCTTGTATTTATCCACCACATCCTCTATCATCGTTTCCAAATTTACTTCCGCCTTCTGAATATGTAGCTTACCGTGCTCCAGTTTCGAGATGGTGAGCAGGCGGTTGATGAGGGCAAGCAGATGCTGCGCCTCGTCTTCTACGATGCAGAAATATTTCTCCTTCATTTCCGGCTTCTTCTCCAGTACGCCGCTGTGCAGATACTTGGTTCCCATGATGATGGAGGTGAGCGGCGACTTCATGTCGTGAACCATCGCATAGGAGAAGTCCTCGCGCAGCAGTCGCACCCTTTCCTGCTCATCGATGTAGTTGATCTGGTCGATGAGGCTCAGGATGATTACCACCGTGGTAAGGAGCGAGGTGAGAACCGTGAACTTGCTTTCGTAGAAGGCAGCGAGCAATGCCTGTGCCCTGACATCCGGTGCCAGGTTCCAGGGCGTTTCAAATCCCATCTGGTGAACGGTCATCTCGAAAGAGTTCCACATCCAGAACAGCTGCATGCAGAGCACGGCTATCAGTGCCGTGGTGCTGAGTATCTTGGCTCTATTCGTCTTCATCTTTCACAAGCATTTCAGGCAGTTTCCTGCTCAGGGCAGCGAATCCACCTATAGTTAAGGCTGTGCCGGCTATCAGGAGCAATATGCCGAGCACTTTCGATTCAAACTGGAAGGGAACCAGATTGGATACGAAATAGAGCACGATGAGAATGATGGTGCTGCGCGTCTTGCTGTATATCCAGCTGCAATAGCAGAGGGAGATAAAACCGAGCACGGTCAAATCTACATTGATATCACCACTGGGTGTTACCGACATCATGCTGGCTGGCAGCATCATGATAGAGAGCGTGAGCAGTTGCACCCAACTCTTCTTGCCGCAGCGGATCAGTTCCTCCTGAATGGCGCCGAAGAAGATATAGACAGATATAAACGATCCGATGATGTTCCAAGGCAGGAAGCCGAGATAGCTCATCTCCATCATCTGCTTGGGCAGGAAGTCGAGATGGAAGAGATTCATGATGGAATAGAAGACCATGGTGAAGCCTAGAATCGGCATGGTGCAAATGGTCATCGCCTTCCATTTGGCTGCAGGAATCACCTTTCCGAGCGAGAACCTTGAGAATTTGTAAAGTCCGAAGGTGAACCATACGATGAGTACGCCCAGAAATCCGATGACTATTATAAACGGATAGACGGATTCCTTCAGGGCTCCTATCTGCTGGCTGTGGGAGCCCGAATGCATGTTCATTGCCATGTAGAGTCCCACCAGGAATCCTCCCAGGAAGATGGTGATGAGATATTCTGCCAGGAACAGTATGTAGTATAATATCGCTTTCAGCATAATGATGTCTTTTCTGTCTTTTTTTTCTTTATTCTAATTCGATTCTCGTATGATGTTATGAGGGGGTGGGGGATGTTTATTCTGCGATGAGCTTGAATCCCACTCCTCTGATGGTTTTCAGTTCTACGGCAGGCTCGTCTTCCAGTGCCGTGCGGATTTTTTTGATGAATACATCCAGACTTCTGGAAGCGAAGTAATCCTTGTCTTCCACGCCCCAGAAGCGGCTCAGAACGGCTTCGCGGCGTACCACCTCGTTCTTGTTTACCGCCAGCAGTTCGAGGATCTTAGCCTCTCGTGCGGTAAGCATCTTCTCACTGCCTTCCTGCGTATCTTTCAGGGTGGCGTGGTTGGCATCCAGTGTATATCTTCCCAGTTTGATCTGGCAGCTGGCATTCTCGCTGCGCTTTCCGGCTTTCAGCTGGATGAGGCTATGTATGTGGGCGTCAAGCTCTTCGGGAATAAAAGGCTTCTTGATATAGTTGTTGGCTCCGGCGGCATAACCTGCCTTCAAATCCTTGGGTGCGGTGAGGCCGGTGGTAAAAAGGATGATGGTATCTCCATCCACCTCTCGGATATTCTTCACCATTTCGATACCGTCCATGATAGGCATGTCGATATCCGATACGATGACATCGGGCTGAAAGTCTCTCCACGCCTTCAGTCCTTCCTTGCCGTTAACGGCGGTTTTCACCTCATATCCTCCGATGATATCCTCGAAGCAGCTTTTCTCCATATAGGCGAGGTTTTCATCATCCTCTACCAGGAGCAACTTAGTATCAGCCATAATCGTATTTCTTTTTCAATGTTTCGATTGCAAAGATACATCTTTTATTTGAAACGGCAATGCAATGAAGGGATGATTAACTTAAAGATAACATAGTGAACTCTGGCAGCAAAGTATTCTTTCCTTCATTATTTTTAGGATGATTTATCCTAAAAAATAGTATCTTTGTATCAAGTTAGGGACGAGGCTACTCTGAAGCGAGAGCTAGCCTCGCTTCAGCAGATTAATGATCAATATCCCAAATATATCCTTAACCTAGATGAAGACAATGGAATAAGCTTTCTCTTTATTAACTTGAAAATTTTATATTTCGTATAATTAAAATAGCAACGATAGTAACCATCGCTATAACAAATGGAAGAGCGAAAAGTAAGGCTGGAATGAAATCCCATGCTACGAAGTACCAATACGAATACATTGGAATCATGATAGACATGCCGCCCAAACAAAAACATGTATATGTCTTGACTGGCTCTTTTGCAGGATGAATTTGCAGACCACAATGAGGGCAGGTTGTATAGTAAGACGTGCCGTGCAGAAAGTATTTTCTTACGGTACTGAATGGCACTTGTTCTCCACACTCTGGACATTTTGCATGGCAAAGGTGTTGAAAGAGAGACTTTTTCTTATTCTTTTCCATTTAAAAAATCTTGAAATACAGACAATATACGAACAGAGAAAGTAGCAATAGCAATGCGGCTATTGCGATAATGCTAGCAACAGAAGTGCATGTAGTCGCAGAAATCTGCGCTACCAATCCGTCTATAACTAAAATAGCAACAATTAACCACCACTTGGGGCTTCTGCTACTTAATGGTTTAAAAAAATCACTCATAAGAATCTCTTTTATGTTGGTTATTAAATCTTGTGCAAAGATACAACTTTTTCTGAGATAATAGCGATTTTCTTCTCTTATTAACTTAAAGATAACATTTTTTCTTTGCAACAGTTCTTGCTTTTAGTGAAAACAAATTGGTGATTAAACTAAAGAAATCTGTTGTTGCTTTTGTAGCAAAATAAAACAAAAAGGTCAAACTCGTGTCTTACCTCACAAGTTTGACCTTTCTGTTTTTTATGATTTTCTCTTTATTATCCTTCCTTATCCGAGTCGATGAGGGCGAGCAGATGCTCTACTGCCACCTCCTGCGGAATGTTCTTTTCTACGCAAACCTGCTTGCGGTAGAGGCTTACTCGGTTAGGACCGGCACCTACGTAGCCGTAATCGGCATCCGCCATTTCGCCTGGACCATTCACGATGCAGCCCATGATGCCAATCTTCAAGCCCTTGAGATGCTTGGTTGCCTCCTTGATCTTGGCGATGGTTTCACGAAGATCGTAGAGGGTTCTGCCGCATCCCGGACAACTGATATACTCGGTCTTGCTGGTGCGCAGACGGGCTGCCTGAAGTATTCCGAAAGCGGTTTCATCTATTGTCTGGGCAGGGATGTCTCCATTGTTCATCAGCCAGATACCATCGGTCAGACCATCTATCATCAAGGCTCCCATATCGGCAGCAGCCTCCAGCTGGAAGTCGCTCTTCTCCTCCTTGCCGTGCTGGTACATCTCGGCGAAAACCACAGGGTTCTTCAATCCGGCATTCATCATCTCGTGAACCAATGCACGCTGGTCGCCCAGGCGATTCTGATGATTGCTGACGCAGATAACCACCACCTCTGGATGAGCCTTCAGACAGGCGATATATTCCTCGGCAGGTGTACCAAACTGCAGGGTGAGGAACTTGACGTCTGCCTTGATGCTGGCGATGAGCGGCATCGCCATGGCAGGGAAGATAGGGTAGAGCTTGGCACCAGTAGTCTCTGGCTTGCTGTTCAGCGTCTCGTAAACATTGTAATCTACGATGTAGCTCTGACCTGGCACAAACTGCTTAGGCATCTTGCCACCTATATAGATATAATCAGGCGTAGCATCCTTGTTCTCACAAACGGTGCTCTCGCCGTTGATTCGGTTGCTGATAACCACCGGAACGTTGTTGCCGCCGATATTGCCTACAGCCACGGTTTCGCGGCGGGTAGGGCGCAGCCAGTCGAAGCCAGGACAAGCTGCGGCAGGAATCAGAAGATGTCCCTGTTTCTTGCCGATGTAATCCACCAGATGACGAGCCACCGGAATCTCTGCAGCAGGCTCCTCGCTGAGGCTTACACGAACGGTATCGCCGATGCCATCGGCCAGCAGGGCACCGATACCTACGGCACTCTTGATTCTGCCATCCTCGCCTTCGCCAGCTTCGGTTACGCCGAGGTGGAGTGGATAATTCATGCCTTCCTTCTCCATTTCTTCTACCAGGAGGCGCATAGAGCGGACCATCACAACGGTATTGGATGACTTGATGCTGATAACCACATCGTGGAAATTTTCCTTCTTGCAGATGCGCAGGAATTCGAGGCAGCTCTCTACGATGCCCTCTGGCGTATCGCCATAGCGGTTGCGGATGCGGTCGGAGAGGGAACCGTGGTTCACGCCGATGCGGATGGCAGTATGGTTCTCCTTGCAGATGTTGAGGAAAGGCACGAAGCGTTCCTCAATCTTCTTGAGTTCGTGGGCATACTCCTCGTCGGTATATTCCTGCTTGATGAACTTGCGGGCAGGATCCACGTAGTTGCCAGGGTTGACGCGCACTTTCTCACAATAGAGAGCAGCCACGTCGGCAACGTTAGGATTGAAGTGAACATCGGCTACGAGCGGAGTCTGATAGCCGTCGGCACGGATGCCGGCATTGATGTTTTTCATGTTCTCAGCCTCGCGGGAACCCTGAGTGGTGAAGCGCACCAGCTCGCCACCAGCCTTGATGATTTCCTCAGCCTGGCGAACGCAAGCCTCGGTATCATTGGTGTTGGTGGTGGTCATCGACTGGATGCGGATAGGATTATCGCCACCCAGATCGATGGCTCCGATATGTGCCACAGAAGAGGCACGGCGGGTATAATTGAATAAATCTACCATAATGTATAAGAATAGAATATGCCCCAAAGGAATGGGGCATATCACATATTAGATTAATTACACTTGAAGTCGTATTTCACCTCAGCCAAATCCTTGTTGGCCTTCTCTATCTTGGCACCGAGACCCGCCTTCCAAGCTTCTACCTTCTGAGCCACTTCCTCATCGGCAAGGGCAATCATCTCGGCAGCGAGGATGGCAGCGTTCTGAGCCGCATTCACACCAACAGTAGCCACAGGAATGCCAGGAGGCATCTGGATGATGCTGAGCATGGCATCAAGACCATCGAGCATACCCTTGATAGGTACACCGATAACTGGCAGAGGAGTAGATGCTGCGATAACACCAGGAAGGGCGGCAGCCATACCGGCAGCGGCGATGATTACCTTTACGCCACGCTCCTTGGCTCCCTTGGCGAATGATTCTACTGCATCTGGAGTGCGATGAGCAGAGAGGGCATTCACCTCGAAAGGAATCTGGTTGTCGTTCAACCACTTACATGCTTTTTCCATAACAGGCAGATCGCTTGTACTGCCCATGATAATGCTTACTAATGGTTTCATTTCTTCTTATTTATTTATAATTATAAACTTTTACTTTTCTTTACAGAATGTGCTTCCTGATAGCTTATGCTAAATGATGATGATGGCACAGATGATTCCTACCAGAAATCCCATAACTACCTGCGAAAGCGTATGTTGTCGCAGAATCATTCTGGCTGATCCTACCGCTCCTGCCAGAATCAAGACAAAGCAGAGCCACCACAGCGGGTTGAAGGAAAATGCCATGGAATAGGAAACCAACGAACCTGCCACGCCACCGATGGCTGCTGTATGGGTACTGATCTTCCACCAGACATTGATGATGGCACAAACCATCTGTATTGCCATCGCTACTACTACGATGATGCTGATGACACGTGGCGTATTGCGATATTCCATCCAGAAGAAACAGCAGAAATAGCACACGATGGAGATAATGTATGGCACGATACGACGCTCCTTCTTGCCTAATTCCTTGGCTGTCCATCCCTGTACTCTGCGATATAGATGTATCAGGAGGGATGGAGTTACAACCGTAAACAGATACACAAAGGCAAGCATCGTCAACTTATATGTCATGGGCAACAATGACATATAGCTGAATATGAACAGCACGGTGAGTCCTACCAGCGGGAGATAGAACGGGGTGAAAATCATACTCATAATCTGAGCTGCCAATATGATATTTTTCTCTTTCATAACTCTAATATTTCATAACTCTAACGTATCTTTCCTTATTTCCTGAGTCGTGCAACCGGAATGCCGAACTGCTCTCTGTATTTGGCAACCGTGCGTCGTGCAATAGGAAAACCTTTCTCTTTGAGCGCCTTGGCAAGGGCTTCATCGCTTAATGGCTTTTTCTTATCCTCCTTATTAATCAGCTCTTGTAGAGCCAGCTTGATTTTACGGGTAGCCATCTCTTCTCCATTTTCCGTAACATAGCTGTCGCCAAAGAAGAATTTGAGTGGGAATATTCCCCATTTGGTCTGTGCATATTTTACGTTGCTGACACGTGATATGGTACTGATGTCCAAGCCCGTGCGGTCTGCTATGTCTTTGAGAATCATTGGCTTCAGATCGGCTTCATCACCATCGAGGAAAAACTGACGCTGAATGTCTATGATAGCTTTCATCGTGACGATGAGCGTATGTCGGCGTTGCTTGATAGCTTCGATAAATCCCTGTGCCTTATCTACTTTTTCCTTGGCATAGAACAGCGCCTCCTTGTCTTGGCGGCTCATTTTGTCCTTGTGCTTTTTGTAGGTGTCTATCATGTCTGTAAATGATGGAGACACGGTAAGCTCAGGAACATTTCCGCGGTTGAGGGTGAAAGTGATAGAACCGTCATCATTGGTGTCGATGATGAAGTCGGGAGTGATTTGCTGCATGTTTCTGCCTTCCGTTTCGCCCATTGAAGCACCAGGCTTAGGATTCAGCTTTCTGATTTCCTCCTGCAGGGTTTCTACCTGGGTATCGTTTAATTCGAGTCCCGCCTTGATCTTATCCCAATGTTTCTTGGTGAATTCTTCGAAATAGTCGGTGAAAACTTCTTCCATCGTCTTGCGGAGAACGCCTCGTGGCAATCTCTTGACTTGCAGCAGGAGACATTCCTGAAGACTTCTGCCACCAACGCCTGCAGGGTCGAAGGTCTGGAGGATGTGGAGCACATGCTCAATCTCCTTTTCTGTCACGTCCAGGTTGTGATAGATGGCAAGCTCATCGCAGATGCTGTCGAGGTCTTTGCGTAGCAGACCATCATCATCGAGCGAACCGATGAGGTATTCCATAATCTCCTTTTCCTTGTCTGAGAGTATGTGCATGTCCATCTGCTCCTTCAGTTTGTCGTAGAAGGATGTTGTGTCGCCATACACCATTTCCTCGTAGTCAGCATTGTCCTGATTACTGTATCTATCTGTATTATAATCAGGCATTTGGTCATCTCTTCCTATGCTTTCCAATGCCTGGTCCAGTTCATCTTTTCTTTCTTCTTTTTCTGATTGGGCCTCGTAGGCAGCCTCTTCGTTGCTGTCGTCATTATAGTTTTCTGCATCAGTATCCATCGGAGTATCTCCATCGTAGCTTTCGTTCAGCATATCATCTGGATTCTCACTCTCCAGTGCAGGATTATCGTCCAGTTCGGCATTTACGCTTTCCTCCAGTTCGGTGAGAGGCATTTCCAAGAGCTTCACCTGCAGTATTTGCTGTGCGGTGAGCTTTTGAAGCTGTTGTAGCTTCTGTGCCTGTGTCTGAATGAGTTTCTGAGCCATGTTTTTGTATTTTTTGAGTTAAGCTATTATTTGATCGTGTATTACTTGTTCTTAAAATATTCTTTCAGTTCATTGGCAAACTGATACAGTTTATCTGGATTCCCATTACCATATTTCTGCCAAATATCGCTGCATGGTTCCAGGAGTGGGCTTGCGGTTTTTTCCTCTCTGTTAAGATAAGGGTCGCAGAACTGGAATACGCTCATCGCCTCTGCAATTATCTCCGGCGTAGTTTTGATAAACTTGGCGAGGTCTATAATCTCAGGGGTTTCCGGTACCATGGTGATAGGGGTAAGCTGGAAATAGAGATCAAGAATAATGATCAGCTTCACTGGAGTGAGTGAAGGTTCTGCTTCTAACGGTTCCCAATCTTTCTCGAATGATTCTTTCAAAGCTACTCCTTCGAAAAATGCTTGCGCATTGCCACATCCCCTCATCTTTCTGACGAGAGCTATATCGTGAGCCAGTTTGCGTGGATTATCGGCGTATTTATCCCATAATCGCTTGATGTGCGGAGTAACCATTCTCAATTTGAACATCTGCTCATGCAGATACTCTGGTTGAATGTGGAGCTCCAGGCTCAAGTCAACCATTCCTTTCGAATAGAGAGGTTTTACGCCCATTGGCTTTTTCTGGTACAACTGTAACAGTAACAGCCAGTAATCTTCGTTCCACAAAGGATGTCTTGCCATATTCTCAATGCCTTTATTAATCTTTTGCAAAATTACGACTTTTCATTGGTAATACAAAATAAAATTGAAGATATTTTCAATAAAAATAAAGTGCGCAACCTCGAGAGTCCTCGAAATTGCGCACCATTAATGCTATATTCCCAATTTTTTCATAACTCAAGGAGGTTTGCTTTCACAAGTCCCCTCCGTTGTGTTGCCCGAAGCAGTCATTTTACTGCTCACAGGCTTCATCTTTTGTTATCCGATACATTTTTCTTTTTTACCTTAAGTTACGCCTAACCTACTGAAAAATTATCCTGTCGTCCTTGAATAAACAATCTTTTTTCTTTACCTTAAAACTAATAACCTAAAAAAACTAAACAACTAACAATCTTAAACCTAAAAACCTAATAACCTAAACAAATTTTCTTTTGTCGTCCTTGAATAAACAATCTTTTTTTACCTTTTAACTAATAACCTATAAACAACTAACAATCTTAACCTAAAAACCTAATAACCTTTTTGTCTTATTGACGATGCAAAGGTACGACGATTTTGCCAACCAACCAAATCTTTTATGCGGAAAATGCTAAAAAAGCCCTCTTTTTTGATGTAAATCAACTATGTGTGTGCGCACACAAGTGTTATGAAGCAGATATTTGACTTATATCAAGTATTATCGTACCTATCTTAAACCTTATCATAAAGGAAAGCTTCTTCACTCATGTAGACGGCTATGGTCTTTAGCTTGATATAGTCTTCCGAGAGATAGATGAGACCCTTGTTTCCCCAATTCTTACCCCATGAATTGCGGCAGACGTAATAGCGCTGCTTGCCTTCAACGAAAGAACCTATGATTTCCATCACATGATCATCGGTAGTGCGGAGTTGTTCAAACTCCTTCTGACGTGACAATTGTGTTACAGGTCGCTCCGCTGGTCGAACATCTACATAATTCTTCTTTGGTGTTTGGAAACCTGGTTCGCTGATGTCGCCTTCCCAGCAGACAGGGTGACCCTTTTCTACTGCTTTTTGGATGTGGAGCATCATCTCGTCAAGAGGGAGGTTGAGAAAGGCATCATGCATTCTGTTGTCGGGAACCTCAAGTGCGAAGTATTCTCTGAAAGGATGATGGGAGAAACTGGTGAGCGATACGTATTCTTCCGGATAGCATACGCTGTGGGCAAACTCCTGTGGGGTGTATTCGGCACCTAGCATGTGGACAGCCTTGGCGGGCATGTATCCTATTTCTGCATCAAAGAGATTGTTTAAATCTTCCTTGAGTTTGTCGATACCCGTCTTTTGGGAGATGGCACTGTCGCATAGCTTCTGTACCTTTCGGCAGAGCACCTTATAGTTTACATGCTTGGGATCTTCGTAACTGTCGTATGGTTGGGCACCATACTTATCTATATAATGTATAAGCATGGAAGCGGTGCCACGGAGACTGATATCTTTCTTTCCCTGAGCAAAGTAATATTCCAGTGCCTGTTCCTGAAGCATCATGCGTGCCACGTAGGCAACGGACAGATTAACAGAGTCGCCCTTCATGATATGCTCGCTTTCGATGGTTGCAAGCATGCCATACGCCCAGCAGAGTTCGCTTTCACCCTGATCTTTGATAGGGGTTGTATTGATCAGCTTGACTGATGCGGGCAGGTTGTCTATTTGATACTCTGACTGTTGATGATCAGAATCTCTCTTGTAGTTACAACTTGCAATCAGTACTATTGCAAAAAATGCTATAATAATTTTCTTCATACCTCTTTATATATAATATAGGTGTATAATCTTCTATGTTGATCTACTTATTTGGTATAAGTAATCTGGGCAGCAAAGATACAATTATTATTTGATTTAGAGTAAGCTAGAGCTTGATTTCTTGCGTTAAGATTTCATAATGCCACCTATAACATAAAATAAATCTTGAATAATTTTGTATTGTCTTTATTTTGGCGTAACTTTGCACCCACAAATAGAAAAATTGCATTCATGAATACAAAGATAAACGAATTTGAAGTAATGGCGCCAGTAGGATCTCGCGAATCCCTTGCTGCTGCCATTCAAGCTGGAGCCGACTCTGTTTATTTCGGAATCGGTAAGTTGAATATGCGTTCTCACTCTGCCAATCATTTTACTATTGACGATTTGCGTGAGATTGCTGCTACCTGCAATGGGCATGGCATCAAGACTTATCTTACCGTTAATACGGTAATCTATGATGACGACATTGAGACGATGAAAGAAATCATTGATGCTGCCAAGGAGGCTGGTATTTCTGCAGTAATCGCCAGTGACGTGGCTGTGATGAGCTATTGTAATGAGGTAGGTGAGGAAGTTCATTTATCCACACAGTTAAACATCTCTAATACAGAGGCTTTGAAGTTTTATGCACGTTTCGCAGATGTATCTGTATTGGCACGTGAATTAAACATGGATCAGGTGAAGCACATCCATGAGCAGATTGAGAAGCAGAATATCTGCGGTCCGATGGGCAAGCAGATTCGTATCGAAATGTTCTGTCATGGTGCTTTGTGCATGGCGGTTTCCGGTAAGTGCTATATGAGTCTTGCCAATGCCAATCGTTCTGCCAACCGTGGTGAGTGTGTGCAAATCTGCCGTCGCAGTTATACCGTTACTGATAATGAAACCGGTAACCAGTTGGAAATCGACAACAAGTATGTGATGAGTCCTAAGGATCTGAAGACCATCCGCTTCATCGACCGCATGATGGATGCTGGTGTTCGTGTCTTCAAGATTGAGGGTCGTGCCCGTGGTCCTGAATATGTATATACTGTAGTGAAATGCTATAAGGAGGCGATAGCTGCAGTTCTTGACGGCACCTTTACAGAAGAGAAGAAGGATGCCTGGGACGAAAAACTTGCCACCGTATTCAACCGCGGTTTCTGGGATGGTTATTATCAGGGTCAGACTCTCGGTGAGTGGAATAAGCATTATGGTTCTGTGGCTACAGAGAAGAAGGTACTTGTGGGTAAGGTGATGAAATACTTCTCTAAGTTGGGCGTAGCAGAGGTTGCCGTAGAGGCTTCAACCTTCGACAAGGGTGAGAAGCTTCTCATTACGGGTAACACTACCGGCGTGATGTATCTCAATGCCGATGAAATCCGTTACGACCTGAAGCCAGTGGAAACAGCGCAGCAGGGTTGGAGAGTTTCCGTTCCTGTGCCAGGCAAGGTTCGCCCTAACGATAAGCTCTATAAGTTGATTACAGTAAACGAAATTAAAGAAATAAAATAATGGCAACAATTAATGATTTGCAGGATGAAGTAGTTGAGGAGTTCCAGGACTTTACCGACTGGATGGACAAGTATCAGATGCTCATTGACTTGGGCAATGAACTGGCTCCTCTCGACGAGAAATACAAGAACGAGCAGAACCTTATCGACGGTTGTCAGAGTCGTGTTTGGTTGCAGTGTGACTATGTAGATGGTAAGCTCGTCTTTACTGCCGATAGTGATGCGCTTATCGTGAAGGGCATCATCGCTCTCCTGATTCGCGTGTTGAGCGGTCATACTCCAACAGAGATTATGGATGCTGATCTCTATTTCGTAGAGAAGATTGGTTTGAAGGATCATTTGAGTCCTACTCGCAGTAATGGTCTTCTGGCGATGATTAAGCAGATACGTATGTACGCTTTGGCTTACAAAACAAAAGAAGCAGAAGGCAATGCGTAAATTAAGAACGATAGAGATGAATCGCCTCACTCTGGAGGAATTCAAGGAAGCTGAAAAACTTCCTTTGGTTGTTGTTCTCGATGATGTGCGATCCTTATATAATGTAGGAAGTGTCTTTCGCTCTTGCGATGCCTTCAGAGTTGAGGCGGTGTATCTTTGTGGTATTACCGCTACTCCTCCTAATGCTGAAATCCATAAGACAGCTCTGGGAGGCGAAGACAGTGTGGATTGGGAATACTTCAAGACTACAGAAGAAGCTGTAGAGAAGTTGAAGCAAAAAGGCTACTTTGTATATAGTATTGAGCAGGTAGAAGGTTCTACCAAGCTGCAGAACTTGCCGGAAACCCACACTGAAGAAGAGAAGGGTTACGCTGTTATTTTTGGAAACGAAGTAAAAGGCGTAAAGCAGAACATCGTAGATATGAGTGATGGCTGTCTGGAAATTCCTCAGTTTGGTACAAAGCATTCCCTGAATGTCAGCGTTACTGCTGGCATTGTTGTCTGGGAGTTTGCCAAACTCATTATTATCCATTAAAAAAGAGTACACGTTTTTTAAAAAGGTTCTTCCGTTAAAGCTATACGTCTTACATGGTAAGCGTCTTCGCATTTAACGGAAGAACCTAGTAAAAGACTTCTATATATACGATAGAAGTTGTTGGAAAAGACAGTAGAAATTGTTGGGAAATATAGTATCTAGGACCGCACATCAGCTGTTGTGCGCTTGCACATCACCTGATGTGCGCTTGCATAACAGCTGTTGTGCGGGCGTCTTTCGGCTGATGTGCGGTTTGTGATAGTATCTTTTCCTTATTTTATAGAGACATTATGTTGTAGTTTCTTTATTTTTTCGTACTTTTGCAAAAAAAAGAGAGGAATGAAAGAAAAGGTCATATTTTTATTGTTCATCATCATGCTTCTTGCATCTTGTGCAGGAAACAGGAAGTATGATGATTTGATGCAACGGGCAGATAGCATCATGAATGTTAATGACGACTCAGCGAAGGTTGCCATCCGGATGCTTGATGGTGTAAAGCCCCAGCTGCCAGAGTTTTCCCAATCGCAAAAGATGCGCTATGAATTGTTGCGTCATAAGGCGATGAACAAGGCTTGCATCACGTTCACATCTGATAGCGTGATGAAGGAAGTGGTGGATTATTATGACCATCATGGTTCGGCTAACGAGCGTATGCTTGCCAACTATGTGTTGGGCTGCGTGTACCGGGATATGCATGAGGCACCAATGGCATTGGAGTATTATAATAAAGCGACGGAGCAAGCCGATACCACAGCCACAGATTGCGACTATGGCACGCTTTACAGAGTGTACAGCCAAATGGGAATTTTGTTTGATAAGCAATACTTACCTTATCAATTGTTAGATGCTTTTGGTAAGGCGGAGAAGTATGCCTATTTGGCTAAAGATACCTTAAGTGCAATTTTAAACTATCAAAATAGAGGTGATGCATATTACTATTTAGGAAATAAAGATTCTGTTATTGCTATTAATTTGCATGCGGCAAGTATGTTCAAACAAACAGGAAACGACTATGCGGCTGCTATCGCTTTAGGGTGCAATTCAGACTATTATTTAGAAAAACATGATGCAATTAATGCGAAAAAGGCTTTTGAGGCATACTTCTCTACAGAATATGAGGGAAATTCAGAATATGAGGATTCTAAGGCTTATGTGTTGTGCCAAAAAGGAACATATTATATGTTGACTGCTCAGATGGATTCAGCGTATGGCTATTTACAACAGAGCTTAAGACAATGCAATTCTTATAGTATTAAAGCTGCAACAACCAAAGCCTTAGCCCAATATTACGAAAAGGTTAACCAACCTAAATTGGCAATGAAGTATGCGTTGCTAAGTTCTGAGTATAATGACTCTGATCTGCTTGTGGTAAGAAAGACACAATTACAGCACGTGCAAGCCATGTACGATTATGGTAGGAACCAAGAAATAGCAAAAATAGCTGAGCAGCAAGCGAAACGAAGTATGCAAATGAACTATATGATAGTTTTTGCTTGTGTCATGTTATTCTTGTTACTTTCTTATATTTATAGAAAGCAGCTAGCTCTCAAGAAAAAGAAAATAGCTGTCTCAAAACTATTGTATGAAGACAGTTTACTAAAACTCAAAAGATTACAAGCCGAAAAAGCTAAACTTGTCGCTGAAAACGACAATAAACTAGCTCAAGTTATCGCAGGAAAGGAAAATACTATCAATAAATTGAAAGCTGAAATAAGCGACATACAAGAAAAATATTCATTAACTCCTATATCTAATGTAGAGTTGACTTTGACGGATTCATCTATTTGCAAGAAAATAAAATTTATAGAGGTACATCCAAGAAAGAAAATGAGTGATGAGGATTGGAAAGAATTGGCAGATACGATAGAGGACGCAATTCCAAACTTCATTCCTAGATTAAAAAATAAACTCAGTGATAAAGATTACCAAATCTGTTTGTTAATCAGATTAGGATTCTCTACATCTTTAATCGCAAACTTGTTAAGTTTATCAGATGCAGCAATCTCGAAAAGAAGAAAAACTATGTTGAAAAAACTCTGTGGGAAGAATGGTAAGCCAAAAGAATTTGATGAGTATGTTCTGCAAATCCGCTAATATTCGGTGAGGTAAAATTATAGTAAATTATTCGATAAGGAATTAAAATAAAGGTAGTTACGGGCAAATAGTAAAAAATAGGTAAATTTTAAATTAAAGATTTTCTTGTTGGTTTCGTCACAAAATTATATTTTTGCAGCGGAATTACGAATAAACAACAATTAAAATTATTAAGACATGAAACATTTACTATTTATTATTATTTGTGGGGGGGCATTGCTTTTATGTCCTGCTCTTTCTAGAGCCGCCCCTTATACATTATCGTATAGCTTGGTTGCTCCTGGTCATAAATCCCTAAAAGGTAGCCGAGCTCCTAAGCGACCTTTGGTTGTGGATTTGGTGGGGCATACTTTGACCTTGCCGAGTCAAGTGATTGGTAACACGCTCACACTTGAAAATGAGGATGGTGAAGTCTATACCTATTATATAATAGATACGACTTTCCAAATACCAGAAGAATTAAGTGGTGAGTATTCTCTGAAAATATCTGATGGTAATAGTATGTACCAAGGAATGATAGAATTAAAATAGAAGTATAATAAGGCGCCAAAAATTATACAATAAACAATTATCAATTTTAAAAAGAATTATTATGAAGAAATTATTTTTAATGTCAGCCTTTGCGCTGATGGGAGTTGCTGCTAATGCAAGTAACGGTATGGTCGTTTCTACTTCATGTGGAAAACAAGTAATGACGGTTGGTCCTGAGTGTTTCACGGATTTAGAGGATTTGACAGATTACTTGGAAGAAATTAATGTAGCATATTGCGGTGAGGAAGGTAAGGTTCACGCAAAAGTTCGTTAGTTAATTTATAGTACAGGAGATTCTTTCTCACATTTAGATTCTCTTGTACTAATTTTATATATTACTTATGGTTAGAAGATTAATTTTCTTGTTGATTTGTGCGTGTCCATTATTGGCTAAAGCACAAAGTGTTTCTATCAGTGGCTCTTGGGCAAAAGAAACAGCTAAGTTGCGTAGTAATAAAACAATCGATACGGGTGTAATGGAATGTGTATACAATTATCGCATCATCGACCATAGTGTTGGAGATATGAGAGAGTATCATGCTATATTGGAAATAGGAGATTCTATTTCTAAGTTTGAAAGTTATGGTTCTTATAGACTAGATTCTGTGCTTGGCGGTAAACAACAGATGAGTAATGAAGATTTTTTAAAGCTCTACAATATATATAGACCTGATTTTAAAGAGTTTTTATTAGAAAATGTAAATACCAATCAATTGTCCTATTATGGCAAGGTATCTATAGATAGTTATACTTATCAAGAAAAAACACCTCAAATTAATTGGGTTTTGTCTGATAGCACCAAAGAGATTTGTGGATATTTATGCCATCAAGCTACAGCTACTTTCCGTGGTCGCAATTGGGTTGCTTGGTACTGCGATATACCTAAGAATGTTGGCCCTTGGAAATTAAATGGATTGCCAGGGTTAATCCTTGCGGCACAAACAGAAGATAAAGAGCATGATTTTACGGCTATTTCTGTTAGAAAATCAAGTTCACCAATAACAATCCCAGACAAAGAGTATTTCAAGACAACTCGTGAGCACTTTAACAAGGCTTTGGCGGATTATAAGTCCAATCCTGCGAAGTCTTGGAAGAATTCTCCTTTGGCTCCTAAAGATATGAATGGTAAACCGATGCCTATTCCGAAGAGAAAACTTTTTTATAATCCTTTGGAAAAGGAATAGCAGCAAGGCAGTTTAATAAAAACAAAAGTTTTAGCATGAGTTTCATCAAGCATATTGGGATGGTTGTCCTTGCATTGCTAATAGCCTTGCCTCTCTCTGCCCAAACCACCCTTTCGGGAATGGTAAAGGACGAGTCGGGCAAAGCTCTTGGCAATGTAATGGTTAGAGCCTACAATCAACATAAGAAGTTGAAGCGTTACGCACAGACGAATCGACAAGGTGAATTCCGTCTTGCCACCACCGCCCATGATTCTATCTCCAGTATCACCTTGTCGCGGTTGAGCTATGAGACGAAGACCATCTTGAGAAAGGACTTTGGAAAGCTCAAGAACATCACCTTGCACGATGAGGCTATCAATATCAAGGAGGTGGTGGTGAGAAGTGTGCCTATCCGCCAGAGCGGCGACACCTTGACTTATGATGTCAATGCCTTCAAGAAAGAAAAGGATAGAAGCATCGAGGATGTACTGAAGCGAATGCCAGGCATCAGCGTGGACAACACGGGAGGCATCTATTACCAAGGTGAGCGCATCAGTAAGTTTTATATCGAAAACATGGACATGCTGTCGGGCAACTATATCTTGGCTACCAAGAATATCCGCCCTGACGACGTGGCTGCGGTGAATGTCTACGAAAACCATCAACCCATAAGAGCCTTGAAGAATGTTGACTTCTTCGACAAGGCTGCGCTCAACCTGAAAATCAAGAACAACCGCAAGCTGAAGCCTATCGGCTATCTTCAGCAAGGACTGGGCTATGATGACCAGACGTTGTGGAAGAGTGATGTCTTCGCTATGCAAATCAACAAAAAAACGCAACAGCTCTTGTCGCTCAAGGCTAATGACACGGGCTTGACTTATAATACGTCGCAGTCTTTCGGACTCGACCAAGTTTCTGATTTCTCATCTTTTACTTGGGATGGAATCAGCCTTTCTGCACAAGATATTCCTAGTGTGTCTTTGAACCGGTATGTTGACAATAAGTCGGGAGAAGGAGCTTTCAACTCTCTCTTCAAGCTGAAGGACAAACGAACGCTTACTCTCAATTTGCGCTATGCTGGTGATGACCTGCACTACCAAAACCAGAAAAAATCCAGTATCTTTGTGGACGACAACCAGTATCAAGACTTCTCTGAGAAGGTGCAGGCGGCAGTATATTCTAATTCTTTGATGGGAAAGATAAAACTGGAGAACAATACGGAGAAGGTATATTTCCTGGATGACTTTACCTTCAACTCCAAGTTCTATCACAAGCATTTTGGGTTGGAGGACAACTTTGATGGTGCACAAAAGCAAAAATCAGCCAATTATCAGCTAACCAACCAGTTTAGCTCCATCTATCACGTTGGGAAGAAAATCTTTCAGTTGCAGTCCAACATCAAGTTCTCCAACACTCCTGTCAATCGTCTCCAAGCGGTTCCTACCGACAAGAGTTGGGAGATGTGGCAAAGCCTCAACGAGACTGCCTTCCAGACCGACGAGCATACCTCTTTCGGATGGCAACTCGGCAGACTCGTACAAATGGGCGTCAAGGTAAACTTCGAGTCTTATTACAATAAGATTCGTTTATCCCGACTTCGTTCCGAGGAGAAGCTAGCCAACACTTTTCAGGGCTATATGCTCAATACAAGCGTGGAGCCTTACTTCCAGATGGCTTGGAACCGGCTGACCTGGGAGGTGAGAGTTCCGTTGTCTCTGCTCAACATGCATTTCGAGAATGTGGGAGAGGACAAGGATTTTCGTCATGATGACACTTATGCCAATGTCAACACCACCCTCGCATGGAAAGTGACTAAGGGACTGAAGTTTAGGTTGAGAGGAGGTTCCCGATGCAATTTCGGTGACATATCCAACTTTGTTACCTCACCGATATTCTACACTTACAAGGATGCGACGACCAAGGGCACTGGTAGCTTGACCAATCGAAACTCTCTCTTTGCAAGCGGCCATCTCGACTTCCACAATACAATGGATGGGGTCTTTGCTTCGCTCATGGGCTTGATAACTCGCTCGCAAACCAACTCGATGAGCCAAACGAGCGTATCGGATGGGGATGTCTACAACAAGGTGTCCAAGAAGAAAAATACCATGCTCGACAAGTCGCTCACTCTCAATGCCAGCAAGAATTTCCGTAGCACGGATACGTCTATCTCACTGATGGCAAGTTTGGGAAATTACCATACTAATATTCTGTCGAAAGACAATGTGCTTAAACTCGTAAATGATCGTTATCTGGTAACTACTCGACTGGAACAGGCGTTTTGGAGCGACAAGCTGAACCTGTCTTTGGAGTACTCTTATTACCAAATGCAAAATAGAGTGAAGGACTTGGGGACTACGATGCGAGAGCACCAAGGTAGCTTTGGGCTTTCTTTCTTCTTGGTAGAAGACTTGGAACTCTTTGGCGATGTCAGCATGAACTGGCTCAAGGATGCAGACCATCAGGAGCATGAGAGCTTCGCCAATGCTGGAATCCGATACAAAAAGAAAAGGATGGAGTTGGAGCTAGTGGCACAAAATCTTACAAACCAAAGAGAATATGTAGTAAACAAGCAGGTACGGGAGAGTAATTATAGATATATGTATCATCTCCGTCCTATTGGATACACATTAAGTTTAAAGTATAATTTCTAATAAAGGATGATGACAGCCTTCCTGTCTTCATCCTTTTGCTGCATAGAAAGCTACTTTCAAAAACACTCTTCACTCTTCACATTTGTGGTGTAAGCTGTTGTGTGTGAGATGTTTATGGTGGTGAAGAGTTGCGGTTGACTCTTCACAACTCTTCACCACTCTTCACACTCATCATTTTTTAGAAAAACGCATTATTTAAGCAATGGTTTGGTCATCTATTATGACCAGCTCCAGTCATCAATGATGGCTGAGCTTCGTGATAAGGTGAAGAGTGGTGAAGAGTTGTGAAGAGTGAGCAACCACTCTTCACCTCTCGCAACCCCTGTGTTTATCGGGGTTTCAGGCGAATCTGTGAAGAGTGAAGAGTAAAATCGAGAGTAGGGTTTTTACAAGCAAAAACTACCTTTCCGATAGCCAGAAAGCTTCGGGCAAAAGGAAGTGGTAGACATGTTGAAATCTTTCTCCCGACGTATCATTTTGTGCCTGGCAATGGCAAAAAGTTGCCCCAGTAGAGGGCAATATCGTGCCATAGTCAGGCAATAAGTGGAATGAGCCTCTTTTCGACCCCAACAAGACTATCATAACAGCCAGTCAGAGGCATAATGACAGTCCGTAAGTATCATTATTTCTCTTCCAAAGCTTTGGTTTTCTTATAGCTTCGGGCAATGCTCCATACACCGGCGATGATGAGCGGAATGCTCAATATCTGTCCCATATCCATAGGCAAGCCTGCCTCGAATGCCACCTGAATCTCCTTCGTATATTCGATGAAGAAGCGGAAGGTGAAGATAAGAGTAAGGCAAAGACCGAAATAGAAACCGGTGCCAACACTCTTAGGACCTCTCTTCTTATAGATGAAGAAGATGATGAGGAAGAAGCAGAAATAAGCCAATGCCTCATAGAGCTGACCTGGATGGCGTGGATACTGGTCTTCGCGAACGAAGATAAACGCCCAAGGCACATCGGTAACCTTGCCGATAATCTCTGAATTCATCAGATTGCCCAAACGGATAAAAGTGGCTGTAATGCCTGAGCAGATACCCATATTGTCGAGCACTACCCAGCCGCTCACCTTCATGTTGCGGCAATAGAGCCAGATGCCGACGAACATGCCGAATACGCCTCCGTGGCTAGAAAGTCCCTCATAACCCGTAAACTTCCAACTGCCGTCAGGCATGTGGTGGATAGGTATCAGCATCTCGATGAAGTGATCCCACTGGGTGAGGAAATATTCCGGCTGATAGAAGAGACAATGTCCCAGACGGCCACCTATCAATACACCGATAAAGATGTAGAGAAACAGTGGAGAGAACTTCTCATCTGAAAGCCCCTGCTGCTTGTAGAGCTTGCTCATGAGCAGATAGCCCAGCAGCAGACCGATCATCCAGCAGGTGGAATAGTAGCGGATGGTCATAGGACCCAGATGAGCCAGGATAGGATCTGGGTCCCATACGATATAGTTAAGCAGATTTGCTATCATAACCGTAGAAGAATAGGATTATACATTGAAGCGGAAGTGCATGATGTCACCATCCTGTACGACGTACTCCTTGCCCTCGATGCCGAGCTTACCAGCCTCACGTACAGCAGCTTCAGAGCCATACTTGATGTAGTCATCATACTTGATAACCTCAGCACGGATGAATCCCTTCTCGAAGTCGGTGTGGATGACGCCGGCACACTGAGGAGCCTTCCAGCCCTTGTGATAGGTCCATGCCTTGACCTCCATCTCACCAGCGGTGATGAATGTTTCGAGGTTCAGCAGGGCGTATGCCTTCTTGATGAGTCGGTTTACGCCGCTCTCTTCCAATCCGAGTTCTTCGAGGAACATCAGCTTGTCCTCGTAGGTTTCGAGCGATGCGATGTCTTCCTCTGTCTTTGCAGCGATGACCATGCACTCAGCACCTTCTTCCTTGGCGATTTCCTCTACCTTCTTGCTGTATTCGTTACCGGTCTTGGCAGAAGCTTCGTCCACATTGGCTACGTAGAGCACAGGTTTGGTAGTGAGGAGGAAGAGGTCGTGAGCCACCTTCTGCTCTTCCTTGCTTTCGAAAGTAACGCCACGGGCGTTCTTTCCCTGCTCCAATACAGCCTTGTAAGCCTCCAGAACAGTAACCATCAGCTTAGCATCCTTATTGCCGGCAGCAGCAGTCTTCTGCTGCTTGGCGAGCTGAGATTCGATGGTTTCCAGGTCCTTGAGCTGCAACTCTGTATCGATGACGCTCTTGTCCTCCAAAGGGTCAACCTTGGCGCCACCTTCGCGAACGATGTTGTCATCGTCGAAGCAGCGGATTACGTGGATGATAGCATCGCACTCACGGATATTTCCCAAGAATTTATTACCAAGACCTTCGCCCTTGCTGGCACCCTTTACGAGACCTGCGATATCCACGATTTCGCAAGTAGCTGGGACGATGCGTCCTGGGTGAACAATCTCTGCCAACTTGTTGAGTCGCTCATCTGGTACGGTGATGACGCCCAAGTTTGGTTCGATAGTACAGAAAGGGAAGTTAGCTGCCTGTGCCTTAGCACTAGACAGACAGTTGAACAGTGTAGACTTACCCACGTTTGGGAGGCCTACAATACCACATTTTAATGCCATTTTATCTTTAAACGTTTAAATATTTGGGTGCAAAGTTACACATTATAAATGAAAGATACAAAGAAATCGTGGAAAATTAACTAAAAATCATAGATGTGCAGTGAAATTCTAGCTTCTTCTCTTGTTATAGAATTATGATAGATATTATTTCTTTTTGCTATTCTTTTTGGTCAATGTCTTTTCGTCAGATTTCAATCTGCGTTCTACTTTCTTGACGTCTTCACCTGCTGGTAGATCTTCTGGCACAATGCCACGTTGGAGCATCATATTACGAACAGCCTTATTATTATCGACATGCTCTTGACAGATAGATTGCTGACCATGTAAATCCTTTTGCTGAACGTTGACAGAAGTCATTTCTGCAGCAAAATCTTTAGCTTTAATATTTAGTGTTGGAAGGAAATCGGCGAGAGGTCGGCTGTTAGGAGCACCCAATTTACGTTTGAGAAGAGCCGTGTCGAGATTAAACAACGCCTTGTCACCTAGTGAGCGAATGATGGCAAAGCCTTTGCTATCCACTCCTCTTTCATACAGCACACCAGAGAGACGCTTCTCTGTTTCTGCAAGTTTTGCACGTGCTTGTACACGTTCGTATTCCAGCAAACGCTTTTGCACCAATTCTGCTCGGCGAGTTTGTACGGCAAAGTAGTTTTGGGCAAAAGAGATTTGTGGCTTGCGTGGATCACCGTTTTGGGCAATGAGATAGCAAGCATAACGAGTCAGCATGTAGTCTTTGACTTCACGCTGAGCACCTTTAGCAAGAGGTATCATTTTCCCAACGCCGGGAAAATGATATTCTACCATTTCGCCAGCGTTGATACAAGCGTCTTTAGCTCGCTCGATGACTCCTTCAAATCTTTCCCATTTGGAATAACCCAACACTTGTGCAAGTTCTCTTGCACTCCAACATTCTACGCCTTCGTATTCGTTGGCAATAGCTTCGAATTGCTCGAACAATTCTTTGATTTCTTCTTCCTTCATAATTGCTTGTTTTTATGATATTTCGGCAAAGTTACGCTTTTTATTTGGTTGTAGCAAGGAAAAGGTTATTGTCTTTATACAGAAAACGTCGTTTTCTTTTAAGGATTCTATTATGCAAGCTTTAAAAGTTAGTCTGCTACAAGAATATTCTGTGTAACTCATATCGTTTAATTTTGAAAAGACTTCTTGGCTTCTTTCAAACTGTTATATAGCTCATCGTCAAACTCTCGGATGTCTTCGTCAGTCAATACTCCGTCATAGTATAGGTAACATACGGTGATGTAATATCTACCTCCTGACATCCCATCGTATCGGCGAGCGATATGCTTGTCGAATTGGTATACCTTATCATATAGTTTGAGGTATGCATCGTGAGCATCCTCTGCTGATGCATTCTTGTTCATGAAATCTTTGGTGGATTGCATGAACTTGGCACACTCTCGCTGCAAGCCCAAATTAATGAGCTTGCGAGCTGTTTTCTTCTGAGACTTCGTTAATTCTATCATGTTCTAAACGTTTCTTTTCTTTTTTAGCCTTATTTCTTATTGATATACATTTCTTGCAGATGTGCAGTCTGTGTCCTTTACCACTGAACGACTTGTTGGATTTATACTCTCCACACATCTTGCAATAATGTCCTTGATGCTTATGTTTCTTTTTGCCCATGACTTATTTTGCAAACAACTTTCCTATGAGATTCAAGAGATTAGAGACAGTCTCTTTGCTCTCCACAGGTATCTTGATGGAGGTTTCGCCTGTCTGCTCGTCTTTCTCAACAATGGAATCAACCAGATGGGCAGTGGCTTCTGGCGACTTTAAGGTTTCGGCTAAGCCTGAGAGGAAAGATATTCCTTGGGCAACCAAATCCTTAGGATGACTTGAGCGATTAGTAACGGATTCTCTGTTCGAAGATGAATTCGTTTGTTGCTGGATGGAAACCTCTTCTTCTTTTTCCTGGTGGTCTTCTTGGCGCTGTTGCCGTTTTGATCAGCTGTCTGCTTATTGTTTTTGCCATTGTTGTATTACTTTAAATATATTGACGCAAAGTTACACATTATAAATGAAAGATACAAAGAAATAGTGGAAAATTATCTAAAAAAAAGGCATTCACGATGCTGGTGAATGCCTTTCTGATGATTACTATGATAAGTATTTGTTATTTCAAGACTACTTTTTTGCCGTTGATGATGTAAACTCCCTGTTTTGGAGCAGAAATGCGCTGTCCCTGAAGATTGAAGATTACTTTCTTGGTCTTGATGTCACTGGCAATCTGGCTAATGCCGTCGGTTACGCTTGGTACAGCTGTAGCTGATACCTCCTTGGTTACCTGATTGAAGGTGAAGGTAACATCGTAGGTTCCGGCTTCAGGGATGATGAGTATAGCATTATATATTCCTAAAGGGTCAGCACCATAGCTTTCTGTCCAGTCATGGTTGGAGCATACCTTATATTCGTAAGTTTGAGCGTTGAGGTTTATACCCTTCTTTTCCAGGATATAGATATTGTTTTCTTGCTTTGTCATCTCGTTAGCTGTGGACTGCTCGTCCCACGCTGTCTCAAATAATCCTTTGTCTCCGGCAACAGACCATATCTTTTCAATTATGGCATCTGCTTTTCTGGTTGCATCGCAGGAAACTTCGTGGGTCTTCGAATTGAAGGTGAAGGTGAGGTCGTAGATTCCGTCTTTTGTGATAAAAACGGAGGCATTACCTTCAGAATCTTTCTCGTCACCATAGTTTTCTGCCCATCCATGGTTTGCACAGATCTTATATTTATAAGTACCTATAGCGAGGGTCAGATTGGTCTTGGTCAGAATATATGTGACGTTATCATCCTGTTTAATCATGTCGTTTTCTATCGCTGTTTGGTCCCAATTTTTTCCAAGAATTGCTTTAAATCCTACTACGGTCCATGTCTTTTCGCCGATAACTGCATCACCAGTCTTTGTGGTTTTGACATTGATTTCAAAATTGTTTGCATCAAACTGAATAGTCACGCTATAAGTACCAGTCTCTTTTACTGTAAAGACATAATTTGCTGCTGGGTACGATTCGGCCCATGAATGATTCTTCAGGACTTTTAATTCGTTTTTCACATTCTGCTCAAGAATGCAACCGGTTTTTGTGAGTTCCCAGATGCCGTTCCCTTTATCGGTCAGGTCATTGCTGGTATCCGTTTCATTCCAATTAGAACCGAAAATTGTGCTAGAACCTGCTGCTGTCCAGACATCTTGTGCCTGCAGAGTTAGTGTTACGAAACAAAGCATGATAAAAGTAAAAATAGTTCTTCTCATAATTGTTGTGATTTAAATGTTTATAATTAAATGATGTCGTATTATGGTTAAAAATGCGTGTATGATAGTTATTTGGTGCAAATATACGAATAATTTCAATAAGTTCCAAAATTTTTTGGAGAAAACTTTGATTTATAGATGAAAAATCAGGAGAATGTGTCTACAATATAGATATATCCTCCTGAATGATAGTATTCCTTTAGATTTTACCTTTCCATAATCTTTTAGATTACCCCTTTCCACAATCCGTGGAGATTGCAGTATTCGCGAGCCGTAACATCCTTGGCATCAGCATTTGTCATGAAGATGGCCTCTGGCTTTTCGCCCGGTTTCAACTCATGGCGAAGCACATCGGTAGGGGTGAGCAGCTCAATCCACTGGATGTAATGCTCTGGGAGCATCGGATGCTCCACGCTTCCTACTGTTACGCGGTAGCCGCCCTCAATAGGTTCTATCACAGGCACATGTTTCTCTTTGGCACCATCGCTGGTGTTCTCCTTCATGAGCTTCATTGGTTCACCGCAGCAACTGAGCACGGCTCCTGGGTTCACTACTTCTACTACGTTGCCACAAATCTGGCAGCGGTAGATTTCTCTAACTTTTGTCATAATGGTTCCTCCTAATTAATATATGTGTTGCCTGAATATCAGGCGTTTCTTTGGATTATTTCTCCAAAAGGTTTTCTTCGGGTTACTCCTCAACGAGGCTGAAATCATCCTTGCCTACTCCGCAAAGAGGGCAAACCCAATCATCTGGGATGTCTTCGAATGCTGTACCTGGAGCGATACCGCCCTCTGGATCACCTACTTCTGGATCATAAACCCAACCACACACGTTACAAACATATTTCTTCATAATGTTTTCCTTTCTTCTTTTGATGTAAATATTCTTGTTCTTTCATTCTCTATCAGATAAGTACTACAGCGCAATTCTCTGATAGACATTGCAAAGATACGATTTCTTTCTCTAATTCCCAAATAAATTTGGAAATATTATAAAAATATTATATATTTTAATCTTAGGGATAAAAGAGAGCTGGGAAAAGCTGAGAAAAGAAGAGGAAGCTGAGAAAAAAAGAGAAAAAATAGAGTTTTTTCTGATTATCATCCTTATTCTTAAAAAAAAGTTGTATATTTGCACCATTATAACTAACTATAACAACAACATTAATTATGGGAATTAAAATGAGTTTTAAGTCACAATTATGTGCTGCAATCCTTACTTTGGGTTGCTCTAGCCTAACAGCTAATGCCATGGTTGGGAATGATGCTGCCAAGGAAAACAAGATTCAGCATTATCAACCATCTGCGGAAAATCTGGAATCCCGCAAGCAGTTCCAGGATGATAAGTTCGGTATCTTCCTGCATTGGGGATTGTACAGCATGCTCGCTACCGGAGAATGGACAATGACCAATAAGGACCTGAATTACAAGGAGTATGCTAAGTTGGCAGGCGGTTTCTATCCTTCTAAGTTTGATGCTGCCAAATGGGTGGCTGCCATCAAGGCTTCGGGTGCCAAGTACATCTGCTTCACCACTCGCCATCACGAGGGATTCTCTATGTTCAAGACCAAGTATTCTGATTATAATATTGTAGATGCTACTCCTTTCCGTCGCGACATCGTAAAGGAGCTGGCGGATGAGTGCCACAAGCAGGGCATCGCTTTGCACCTTTATTACTCTCATATCGACTGGTATCGTGAGGATGCTGTATGGGGAAGAACAGGTAGAGGTACTGGGCGCCCTAACCCAAAGGGTAACTGGAAGAGCTACTATCAGTTTATGAACAATCAGCTTACTGAGCTTCTTACCAACTACGGCAAGGTGAGATGTATCTGGTTTGACGGATGGTGGGATCAGGGTCAGAATCCTAACTTCGACTGGCAGTTGCCAGAGCAGTATGAGATGATTCATCGCCTGCAGCCAGGCTGCCTGATCGTGAACAACCATCACTCAGCTCCTTTCGAGGGTGAGGATGTACAGGCATTCGAGCGTGACCTTCCTGGTGAGAACAAGGCTGGATTGTCTGGTCAGGACATCAGCCGCCTACCTCTCGAAACCTGTGAGACAATGAATGGTATGTGGGGTTACAAGATTACCGACCAGGATTATAAGTCTACCAAGACTTTGGTTCATTACCTGGTGAATGCAGCTGGTAAGAATGCCAACCTGCTGATGAACATCGGCCCTCAGCCAGATGGCGAACTTCCTGCAGTTGCCTTGGAGCGTTTGGCAGAAATGGGAGAGTGGATGAAGACTTACGGCGAAACCATCTATGGTACCCGCGGTGGCATCGTGGCTCCTCATGATTGGGGTGTTACTACCCAGAAAGGCAACCGTCTCTTCGTTCATATTCTGAACTTGAAGGATAAGAGCCTCTTCCTGCCTCTTGGAAACCAGAAGGTGAAGAAGGCATTCGATTTTGCCAGCAAGAAGCCGGTGAAGGTTCAGAAGTGCGAAGGTGGTGTGCTCCTGAATCTCGGTGAGGTTCCTACAGAGATGGATAAGGTTGTGGAAATAGCACTCTAAAGAGGTGTGAATAATATATTGGAAAAGTGTCGTAATCTTCTGGAGTATTGGAGATTGCGACACTTTTATTATTGGTGGAAAACTTATCCCAAAAGGTTGGCGATGGTTTGCTTCACTCTTTCTGCCGAAGTAACAGGCGAGTTGCTTTCATCAGCACCCTCGGCGCCCATGTATACATTGGTATTGAGCTGCTTCATCTTGCTAGGTACGTTGACTCTTGCCGAGAAGTGATACTCGTGGATACCGGTAGCATCGAAGATGGTGCGGATGTTATCCTCGTTTACGCCACAGCCGGCAAGGAGGATAATGCGTCCTGCCGCTATCTTCTTGAGTTCTGCAAGAAGAGCCACACCTTCTACAGCCTTGGGTTGCTGACCCGATGTAAGAATGCGGTCGCAACCCAGAGAGATGATGTCTTCCAAAGCCTTCTGAGGATTGGCGGCACGGTCGAAGGCACGATGGAAGGTAACGCTCATCGGTTTCTGTTCATTACCGCCTTTCGCCAGTTCCACGAGTCGGCGATTCGCTTCCATGTCCACTTCTCCATCTTCTGTAAGGCATCCGATAACCACACCATCTACACCCAATTCCCGGCAAAGGCGAATGTCTTCTTCCATACGCTCAATCTCCAAAGGAGTATAGAGAAAATCTCCACCACGTGGGCGGATGATGACATGGAGCTTGGTTTGATGGAGTAATTTTCTGGCAATTTTTATCTCACCATACGATGGGGTCGTGCCACCTTCAGGTATACCTGCACATAGTTCAACACGGTTGGCTCCACCTTCCTGTGCAGCCAGACAGCTTTCTACGCTGTTGGCGCATATTTCAAACTTAAAATCGTCTCTGTTCATAGTTTCAAATTCTTCTTTCAGTTTAGTTACTTGATTTCTTTCTATTTTTTTCTCTTTTTACTCGATTTTTCGAATTTTTCTGCAAAGATAACATTTTTTCTTTTGGGATAGCCATTATTTCGAAAAAAAACATTATTTTTGCAGAAAGTTTAAATCGAAACATCAATATATTAACTGGAATATAGTAACAGAATTAAAAAGCTAACTAACAATGAGAAAATTTTTAGTAATGTTCGCTGTTATGTTTTTGGCCTCTTGGCAGACTATGATGGCGGTAAATGATCATTTCATTACGGATGCAGCTTATCGTACGAAAGTGGAAACGGCCTTTCAACAAAAGGTCAAGTTGGTAGGTAAGCAGTTTTATGACCAGAAGATGCTCAAGCAGCAGAAAGCTACCAGCGATGAGGCAGAGGCTTTGCAGTTTCTTTATGCTTACATGCCTTTAGCTGATGTTACTGACTATCCAACCAGCTTCTTCCTGGAAAACGTTCGCTCTAGCTTCGAGGCACGTCAGCAGATGGCTTGGGGCAGCAAGGTGCCTGAGTTGCTTTTCCGTCATTTCGTACTTCCTGTTCGCATCAACAATGAGAATCTGGACAATTCCCGTATGGTTTTCTTCAAGGAATTGAAGGAGCGTGTGAAGGGTATGAGCATGAAGGATGCCATCCTCGAGGTAAACCACTGGTGTCATGAACGAGTTACTTATCAGCCATCAGATGGCCGTACATCAGCTCCTCTTTCTACCATCCGTTCAGCTTACGGCCGCTGCGGTGAGCAGAGTACCTTTACGGTAGCTGCCCTGAGAGCGATTGGTATTCCTGCACGCCAGGTTTATACTCCTCGCTGGGCACATACTGATGATAATCATGCCTGGGTAGAGGCTTGGGCAGATGGTACCTGGTACTTCCTGGGAGCCTGTGAGCCGGAAGCAGTATTGAATCTGGCATGGTTTAATGCTCCTGCATCACGTGCCATGCTGATGCACACCAAGGCTTTCGGTGATTATAATGGTCCGGAGGAAGTGATGCTCCGCACCTCTAACTATACCGAAATCAACCTCATCGACAACTATGGTTCTTCAGCTCGCATCGATTTCAATATCGTAGATGCAGCAGGCAATCCTGTTGATGGAGCGAGAGTAGATTTCAAGATTTATAACTACGCCGAGTTTAACACAGTAGTTACCAAATATACAGCTGCAGACGGCAAGACATTCCTTTCTGCCGGCAAGGGTGATATGATGATCTGGGCTTCCAAGGGTGGTAAATATGGTTTTGCCAAGGCTTCTTTCGGAAAAGACAAGGCAATAACCGTAAAAATGACCTATGAGGTTGGAAAGCAGATGAGTGCTTCTCAGCAATCTAATGCGGTAGCTTCTGCCAAGATGGTATTCTTCAGAGATTCATTCGATATCGTTCCTCCTCCAGAGAAAGCCAATATTCCTGAAGTTTCTCCTGAGGCAAGAGCTAAAAACTTAGAGCGTTTTGCTTATGAAGATTCTGTCCGCCATGCTTATCTTGCTACCTTCTATAACAAGGAAAGTGCATTGCAGGCATTGAAGGATAATGGTCTTGCTTCTGGTTCTGAGGAGAATACTCAGAAGATGGTGAAATTCCTGGTAGGTTCAAGCGGTAACTATCGCGTTATCCTTTCATTCCTGGTTAATCATAAGGATAATCTGAATCGTGCTATTGGCTTGCTCGGTACATTGAGCGCCAAGGATTTGAGAGATATGCAGATGGATATCCTGGAAGATAACTTCAATGCCAAGAGCGACCAGTTGTCTCCACGTGTAGAAAACGAGATGATCATTACTCCATTCAAGCAGTTCTTTGAAAAGGAATTTGCTAAGCAACAGGTTGCTTTCAAGAACAATCCAAGTCTCTTGGTTGAGTGGGTGAAGAAGAATATCCGTATCAATCCTGATAAGAAGGCGCTTCAGATAGCTCAAACTCCTATCGGTGTATATCGTGCTCGCCTTACCGATGCTCGTTCTCGCAAGGTATTCTTTGTGGATGTTGCCAGAAGTTTGGGTATCGAGGCTCAGGTGGATGAGGTGACTAAGAAAACACAGTATAAGAATGCAAATGGAGGCGAATGGATTGACGTTGATTTCGACAATGCTAAACAGGAGGTGGCTGCAAGAGGCAAACTCGTTATGAAATATGCTGATAATGGAGCTATTGATGATCCTAAATATTATAGCCACTTCACCTTGCATCGCATTAATCCTGATGGTTCTACCTCTCTCTTGGAATATCCTGAGGAGGGATGCACTTGGAGCGGTACCTTTAAAAATGGGGTGGAATTGGATGAAGGCGACTATTCGCTTGTTACCGGTACTCGCCTTGCCAATGGTGGCGTGCTTGCAGAAATGCAGATGTTCCATGTTGAAAAGGGCGGTACAACTGTCATTGATATGCACTTACGTACTTCTTCTACTGAGGTTACTGTGATTGGTAATTTCGACTCAGAGTCGAAATTCATGTTGTTGACTAGCCCGGAGGCTATTGGTAGTTCGTTTGCATCTGCTACAGCTAATGCCCAGGAGGTAAGCCTTCTCAGTCAGACTGGTCGTGGATACTTCATTACGGGAGTGATTGGTGTTGGTCAGGAACCTACTAATCATGCTTTGAAGGATATTGCCAAAGTGGCTCAGGTATTTGAGAAATGGAATCGTCCTATCGTTCTCCTGTTCGAGGATGAGGTGTCTGCTCAGAAATTCAGAATCTCTGAATTCCCTGGATTGCCAAAGAATATCATCTTTGGTTTCGACAAGGATGGGGCTATCCGCAAGCAGATTGTTGCTAACATGAAGCTTCAGAATGCTAACCTCCTTCCTATGTTCATCCTTTCTGATACCTTCAACCGTGTGGTTTATATCTCTCAAGGATATACTATCGGCTTGGGTGAGCAGTTGGAGGCTGTTATTAAGAAACTGTAGTTGGTATCATCAGCTACAGCTTACACCAGAAAAATGGAGAAGGAGGAATAAATAACCAAAAATCTCTTATATATAATAAGGTATACCCGTTGGCAAAATAATTAATTTTATTCAGCCAACGGGTATTTATGTATCTCTATATATAATTAATGTATAGAAGTGATTCTTGGTGGGAAATATTTCCGTAAAATACTAGATGTATTTCATGAGGATATCCCAAACTGCGATAATGTGGCAAACGCTTCCTGCTAAAACAAAGAAATGGAATACCGAATGCATATATCGCTTCTTGTTGATGCTGTAGAAAACGGCTCCCGTAATGTAACAGACGCCCTCTGCGATAATCCAGATAACTGTAGCTGGTGAAACCGAATCTATCAATGGCTTGAAAGCCACGAGTACGGATAACCCCATTCCTACAAAACAAATCGTTTCTAAGTTGCTGTGATCCTTGAGCTTTGCGAAGCTCATGACGGTTCCGGCAATGGCGCAGGTCCAGATAAAGATGAAAAGGCTCCATCCCCAATAGCCCTGATCGCGCATCGCTATCAAAGTGATAGGCGAGTAAGAACCGGCAATATGCCAATAGATGGCTGCATGATCCCACTTGCGCAATCGCTCCTTCCATTTGCTCCAGGCAGAAATGGCATGGTAGGTTGTTGAGGCGATGTACGACATCAACATTCCAAACAGGTAGAGGATAATACCAGCTGTGGCCCATCCGTTATGTTGCGTAAAGCACCAATACAGGAAAATGGCTCCAAAGACAACACCCAAGAGAATACCACCGGCATGCGACCAGGAGTTCCAAAGTTCCTCTTTATGATTGAAGTGTATTTTGAGTTTCATATTGTTTAATATCTTTTATTATTGTTGAACAAATATTGTTTGCGTGGCAAAGATACTAAGAAAAATCGAGTTGAGAGTTATTTTTAGGGATTGTTATGATATGAAAGGTGTTATTGTCTGTATCTGAAGTAAAAGGTTTTGCTTTATTTGCCTGATGTCTGCATTTTTGTGCTTTATTCCGAAAATAAATCAAGAAAGTGTTGGTGGTTACTGTTTATTTTCTTATTTTTGCATTTGAAAACTCAATAATGATAATAACTAACGACAGATATAAAAATATGATGAAATTTAAATCAATTGCATTCTTGCTTATGACCATTGCCATGCCTGCGATGGCTGAACAGATTTCGGTGAATAGTAAAGGTATCTCGCTCGTTCTTGATGTAGAGAATGGTAAGCCTGCTCAGTATCTTTACTTCGGCACCAAGTTGAATAATCTGGATTTGGCTAATCTTAAGGTGGCTTCTAATGGTCGTATGGATGTTTATCCTGCATATGGTCTTAATACGCCAGCTGAAGCTGCACTCGCTATGCGTCATAGCGATGGTAATCTTTCTACTGCTCTCGTTGCTACTGGTAGTGAGGTGAAGAACGAAGGAAATACTACCGTTACTACGATTCATCTCAAGGATCCTGTATATAATCTTAAGGTGGATTTGAAATATCGCTCATACAATGATGTTGATATGATTGAAACATGGACAGAGATTGCTAACGGTGAGAAGGGAACTGTTACCCTTACTACATTTGCATCTGCTATGCTTCCTATCCGTCGTGGAGATGTATGGATGAGTCATCTTTCTGGTACATGGGCAGCTGAAGCACAGTTGAGTCATGAAAAATTGCAGCCTGGTGAGTTCGTTATCCGCAATAATGATGGTACTCGAAATTCTCATACCGACCATGCTGAGGTTATGTTCTCTCTGGATGGTAGGGGACAGGAAAATACGGGTGCGGTAATCGGTGCAGCGCTTGAGTATACGGGAAATTATAAACTCAAAACCGTAACCGATGATACCGAGTATCACTACTTCTTTGCTGGTATCAATGAGCAAAACTCTGAGTATCACCTTAAAAAGGGCGAAACTTTCAAAACTCCAGCTCTTGCATTTACTTATTCTAATGAAGGCTTGAGCGGTGCTAGTCGTAATTTCCATAAGTGGGGACGTAAGTATGTTCTTGCTCATGGTGATAAGGAGCGAGATATTCTCTTGAATTCTTGGGAGGGTGTTTATTTCGACATCAACCAGAAGGGAATGGATCAGATGATGGCAGACATTCATAGCATGGGTGGTGAGTTGTTCGTTATGGATGATGGATGGTTCGGTAAAAAATATCCTCGTAAGAGAGACAATACTGCTTTGGGTGATTGGGTTGTAGATACCGAAAAGTTGCCTGATGGTATTGAAGGTTTGCTCCGCGATGCAAAGAAAAATGGTGTGAAGTTTGGTATTTGGATTGAGCCTGAAATGACCAATACCAAGAGTGAACTCTACGAAAAACATCCAGATTGGGTTATCAAGGCTCCTAAACGTGATGCTGTTGTTGGTCGTGGTGGTACTCAGCTGGTACTCGATCTCGGTAATCCAAAAGTGCAGGATTTCGTATTTGATGTAGTAGATGATTTGCTTACTAAGTACCCTGACATCGCTTACATCAAGTGGGATGCTAATATGCCAATCATGAATCATGGTAGTCAGTATCTTCCTGCTGCTGACCAGAGTCATCTCTACATCGCTTATCATCGCGGATTTTCTAATGTAATCGATCGCATTCGTGCAAAATATAAGGATGTTGTTATACAGTGTTGTGCTAGTGGTGGTGGTCGTGCAAACTGGGGATTCCTTCGCGGTTTCGATGAGTTCTGGGTAAGTGATAATACTGATGCGCTCCAGCGTGTTTATATGCAGTATGGAACCAGCTATTTCTTCCCAGCCATCGCCATGGCAAGTCATATCTCTGCTGTGCCAAACCATACCGTATTCCGCACTACTTCTTTGAAGTATCGTATTGATGTAGCTATGAGCGGACGTCTTGGAATGGAAATCCAGCCAAAGAATATGACAAAAGAAGAAAAGGCGCTTTGTCGTAAAGCTATTGCTGAGTATAAGGAGATTCGTCCTGTAGTACAGTTTGGCGACCTTTATCGTTTGGTTTCTCCTTACGATAACCAGGGATTGTCATCTATTATGTATGTAAGTGAGGCAAAGGATAAGGCTGTTTTCTATTGGTGGAAGCTTGCTAATTTCTATAATGTTCATCTTCCTATCGTAAAGATGGCAGGTCTGGATGCCAATAAGATGTATAAGGTACGTGAGCTTAATGTTATTGATAATACACCTTTGGCTTGTGAGGGGAAGGCTTACTCTGGCAAGTTCTTGATGGAGCATGGTTTGGAAATGCCATTAGAGAATAATGTAGATTGGGGCAAGAAGACTGATTGGTCTTCGCGTGTTCTTTATCTTGAAGCACAGTAACAATAATAAAATATGATGTTTTAATATCTAAATATAGGGTGTGTTGTAAATCAAACATGATTTATGATACGCCCTTTATTCTTCAAATTCTCTCATTTTTGTTTTTCTTATATTATGAGTATGCGAGTACGCCTGTGCGCCCGCACGCATGCGAATTGCCTGCATGTATATAATAAAGTGAAATATCAGGAAAAATACGATAAATATCGCAAAAGTGTTAAAATACTGTTAATTTCCAAACTTTTTCTTGGAAATATTTGGTGGTTTCGGAAAATGTTCGTACTTTTGCACTCGCTTTTGAGAAATACAATATCTCAAGCATTAAAGAAAGAGTTCTTTGAAAGATTTTACATAAACAGACAAGTAGTACAAGAAGCGGTTAACTTCTTAGAAATAAGAAAGTTGACTGGGTAAAAGAAACGAACCGTCAAGAAATTGACAAGTCAGGTTTACTAAGCTTCAATAAACGAAAAGGATATTCGTCCTAAGTACAGACAACAAACACCGATTATTCCAGCAATGGAATAAGAAGTAAAAATGATATTTTACAATGGAGAGTTTGATCCTGGCTCAGGATGAACGCTAGCTACAGGCTTAACACATGCAAGTCGAGGGGAAACGACATCGAAAGCTTGCTTTTGATGGGCGTCGACCGGCGCACGGGTGAGTAACGCGTATCCAACCTGCCCATCACTTGGGAATAACCTTGCGAAAGTAAGACTAATACCCAATGACATCCATAGAAGACATCTGAAATGGATTAAAGATTTATCGGTGATGGATGGGGATGCGTCTGATTAGCTTGTTGGCGGGGTAACGGCCCACCAAGGCGACGATCAGTAGGGGTTCTGAGAGGAAGGTCCCCCACATTGGAACTGAGACACGGTCCAAACTCCTACGGGAGGCAGCAGTGAGGAATATTGGTCAATGGACGAGAGTCTGAACCAGCCAAGTAGCGTGCAGGATGACGGCCCTATGGGTTGTAAACTGCTTTTATAAGGGAATAAAGTGAGTCTCGTGAGACTTTTTGCATGTACCTTATGAATAAGGACCGGCTAATTCCGTGCCAGCAGCCGCGGTAATACGGAAGGTCCGGGCGTTATCCGGATTTATTGGGTTTAAAGGGAGCGTAGGCCGGAGATTAAGCGTGTTGTGAAATGTAGATGCTCAACGTCTGCACTGCAGCGCGAACTGGTCTTCTTGAGTACGCACAACGTGGGCGGAATTCGTGGTGTAGCGGTGAAATGCTTAGATATCACGAAGAACTCCGATTGCGAAGGCAGCTCACGGGAGCGCAACTGACGCTGAAGCTCGAAAGTGCGGGTATCGAACAGGATTAGATACCCTGGTAGTCCGCACGGTAAACGATGGATGCCCGCTGTTGGTCTGAATAGGTCAGCGGCCAAGCGAAAGCATTAAGCATCCCACCTGGGGAGTACGCCGGCAACGGTGAAACTCAAAGGAATTGACGGGGGCC
>OIYG01000468.1_pt1 | contig 39352 bp, 32 predicted proteins | sample 1587861 | NCBI WGS metagenome assembly OIYG01 (sample SAMN03283272) | human gut metagenome | biome: human-associated habitat; material: feces | host: Homo sapiens | place: Peru | collected 2012 | reverse complement strand
CATTTCGCTTCGCTCCATTACATCTTTTCTGCATACCTGCCTACACACATCAAATTCCTAACGGAATTTCGTCGCATCTTTTTCGGGACAACTTGTATATCATTTCCTATGTTTTTTTGCCGTGTTATCGGTGTTGGCGATGGTGGCTATTTCTTTTTTGAAGCGGCCTTTGGAGCAGCCTTGGTGGTTGCTTTTTTTGTTGTCACTTTCTTTGGGGCGGCTTTTTTCTTGGCGGTTTTGCGCTTTGGTGGGAGCATACGCAGCACTTGCACGCTGCGTGATGGCAGGTAGAGTTTCAGCCAACCCAAGTGCGCCTCGTTGTAAAGGTCGTCGTGCTGGGTGAGGTGGTGAATGGTGCTGTCGATGTTGCCGTATCCACCGTATTGTGCGCTGTCGCTGTCCATCACAGGCTCGTATTCGCCTTCGGGAGCCAAGATGCCGTAGTCGGAGAACGACTTGAATGGGTGGAAGTTGAACACAAACACCAGATTGCCACGCATAAAGGCGAGCACTTGGTCGTCGTCCTTATCCCACAACTTTCGGATTGGCAATTTCTGGAAGCCGTGTTGGCCACCCAGCAGGTGTATCATATCGGTGTCCCAGTTGTTGAGGAACTGGTACTTCAAGTCTTTGCGGTCCACCAAATCCCATTGGCGACGAGCATATTTGTGACTCCAGCCGTTGCCCTCGCGTGGGAAGTCGATCCATTCGGGGTGTCCCCATTCGTTGCCCATGAAGTTGAGGTAACCACCGTTGATGGTCGAGGCTGTTGCCAAGCGAATCATCTTGTGCAGCGCCATACCGCGATCCACCACAGCGTTGTGGTCGTCAACCATCATGTGCCAATACATTTCCTTGTCGATGAGGCGGAAAATGATGGTCTTGTCGCCCACCAAAGCCTGGTCGTGGCTTTCGGCGTAACTGATGGTTTTCTCGTCGGCACGTCGGTTGGTGAGTTCCCAGAAAATGGAGCCGGGTTTCCAATCCTCGTCCTTCTTCTCCTTGATGGTCTTGATCCAATAGTCGGGAATGCCCATCGCCATACGGTAGTCGAAGCCCATGCCACCGTCTTTAAATGCGCGTGCCAGTCCGGGCATACCGCTCATTTCCTCGGCGATGGTGATGGCGTGAGGGTTCACCTCGTGAATCAGTATGTTGGCAAGGGTGAGATAGGTGATGGCGTTGGTGTCTTGCGAGCCGTCGTAGTAGTCGTCGTAGCTGCCAAACGCCTGTCCCAGTCCGTGGCTGTAATAGAGCATCGAGGTCACGCCGTCGAAGCGGAAACCGTCGAACTTGTATTCTTCGAGCCAGAATTTGCAGTTGCTCAGCAGGAAGTTGATTACGGCATTTTTTCCATAGTCGAAGCAGAGCGAATCCCATGCCGGGTGCTCGCGTCGGCCGTCGCCGTAGAAGTACTGGTCGTAGCTGCCGTCGAATCTCCCCAGTCCCTCCACCTCGTTTTTCACGGCGTGGGAGTGTACGATATCCATAATCACCGCCAAACCATGGGCGTGGGCATCGTCGATAAGACGCTTTAGCTCTTCGGGAGTGCCGAAGCGGCTTGATGCAGCGTAGAAACTCGACACATGGTAGCCAAACGAGCCGTAGTAGGGGTGCTCCTGAATAGCCATAATCTGAATGGCGTTGTAGCCCAATTTCACGATGCGTGGCAGCACCTCGGTGCGAAATTCCTCGTACGAGCCCACTGCCTCCTTGTTTTGCGCCATACCGATGTGGCACTCGTAGATGAGCAACGGATCGACCGTAGGCACGAAGTCGTGTACCTTAAACTCGTAGGGTTTTTCAGGGCTCCAAACCTGAGCCGAGAAAATCTTGGTGGTGTCGTCTTGCACCACGCGTGTGGCGTAGGCTGGGATACGTTCGCCCCAACCGCCATTCCAGTGCACATGCAGCTTAAAGAGGTCGCCGTGCGCCATGGCGCGTTCAGGCAGGTTGATTTCCCAGTTGCCGTCGGTGAGGCGCTTCATGCGGTAGGGTTCACACTCTGTCCATTCGTTGAACGGTCCCACGATGTAGATGTCGGTGGCATTTGGTGCCCATTCACGGAATGTCCATCCATTATCAGTGCGGTGCAAGCCATAGTAATTGTAGGCGTTTGCAAAATCGCTGAGCTTGCCCTTGCCGGCAAGTTCCTTCATTTTTTTCAACGCATCTTCGTGTCGGCCCTCAATGGCAGGCGCAAACGGCTGAAGCCAAGGGTCGTCTTTGATAATAGGAAGTGACTTTTTCATATTTTTAAGCATACATTGTGGCGGAGAAATCTCCGCTAAGTAATAATCATGTTTTGTAATATAGCAAAGTTACTGCTAAATTATCAAAAAAACCATATCCGCCCTCATTATTTCACCCGACCGCCACTGCAATCGGTTGCAAAAACTTGCAAACGGCGACGAAAATCAAAACGCTATCATGTGTGTAATTGGAATGATTTTTGCTATATTTGTAAAATAAAAATTTAGGATTATGAAAATAGGAATCATTGGGGCTGGCAACATGGGTGGCGCTATCGCAAGAGGATTGGCTGCCGACCCTGATTTCTGCACAGCCGACATTACCGTTTGTTCGCCTAACAACCATGGCGAGCTCGATGCGCTGAAAGCCGACTATCCCGATATGAATGTGGACACCGACAACGAGAAGGCTATCCTTGGCACCGACATCATTATCCTTGCCGTGAAGCCCTGGCTGGTGTATGATGTGATGGATCCGCTATCGCCCAAAATTCAGTGGGAAAAGCAGATGCTGGTGTCGGTGGCAGCAGGTATCACTTTGTCGCAACTCGAAGACCTTTCGCTTTGCACTCCGCCTGCCGTGTTCCGTGTGATGCCCAACACCGCCATAGCCGTGCGCAAGAGCATGACTTTCATTTGCTCCATTGGCGCAAGCGATGAGCAAGTCAAGTGTGTGAGCGACATCTTCAGCCGCCTTGGCTCGGTGATGGTTATCGATGAAAACCAGATGACGGCGTGTATGGCTTTGGCTTCGTGCGGCATTGCCTACGCTATGCGATATGTGCGTGCTGCAAGCGAAGGCGGCGTGGAACTGGGCGTGAAAGCTGACCTTGCGAAAGACATTGTGCTTCAAACCATGCAGGGCGCAGCGGCATTGCTTCAAGCCACAGGCGCGCACCCTGAAGCTGAAATCGACAAGGTGACCACCCCCGGCGGCATCACCATCAAAGGCCTCAACGCCATGGAAGCCCACGGCTTCACCACCAGTGTGATTGAGGGCCTGAAAGCATCGAAATAGATTTTTTAGAAATTAGAAGTTAGATATTAGAAATTAGAGTACTCTGATTTTCTCCCGAAAAATAGAAAAAATTAAAAGATATGTCAGTAAACAAAGTAATTCTTCTTGGTAACGTGGGCAAAGCCCCTGATGTTCGTTACCCACAGCAAGGGCAATGCGTGGCTTCGTTCACGCTTGCCACGTCGGAACGCTATTCCACCGCCAACGGCCCAGCCGAGCGCACAGAGTGGCACAATATCGTGGTTTGGGGCAAACAAGCCGAAATCGTGGAGAAATATGTGCGCAAAGGCACCAAACTCTACATTGAGGGCAAACTCCGTACACGCCAATGGGAAGACCGCAACGCCATTAAGCGCTATGTGACCGAAGTGTATGCCGATACCTTCGAACTTCTCGGTAGCCGTCCACAGACTGGCGACCCACAAGCCCCCGCCGCTCCCGAAAAGGCTCCATTCTAATCCCCCCAAAGCCCCACACGCAAGGCTGCGGAGCAAAAAAGATGCTGAACTGCGTGGAAATGTGCAATTTTTCACCACATTTCCACGCAGTTCAGCATTATTTTTGTGTTGGATTAACTTCTGATATGCCACATACCAAAGGGACGGTTCTTCTGGTATGTTTCCAATGGGTTGATACCTTGGTGTCGAAACATGCCAAAGGCATGTCCCTACGCTATGATGCAATTTGCACCCTCGGCATCGGAGATGCCGCATTATGCGAAACACCATGCAAGCGAAAATCGCAGAGCGATTGAGCGCAGCTTGGTGACAAGAGCACGGTGGGGGACGAGCCTCGGAGAGGGTCGGTTATGATTGTTAAGAATAGGTTGATATCACGACCGACCCTCTCCGAGGCTCATATTGTGTGCACATTGCTATCACCAAGCTACGCGTCCTTGCGCGCAAGGACGCTTGCATGGTGTTTCGCATCATTTGGCATCTCCGATGCCTGCTCCTGCCGTTGTTTCAGTTTTCCCATAGTTTTTCCTCTGAGCCGCAATTTGTGCCCTCGGCTATTGTGGCAGACATAAATCATTGCATCTGCTGTGCAAAAGGTGGGGGAGAGGGGGGTAAATACAAAAAGAAAGCTGCTTTCCACCTTGTGGAAAACAGCTTCAAACTCTTTTTTTTGCTAATCGCTAAGATTATGCCTTAACTGAGTCAGCTGCAACTGGAGCAGCAGCACTATCAGCAGCAGCGCTATCAGCAGCTACAGAATCAGCAGCGCTATCAGCAACAGCAGCTACAGAATCAGAATCAGCAGCAGATGCTGAACCAGCACCCTTGTTGCAAGAGAAGAAAGAAACACTAGCGATAACAGCAAGTAATAAAACTAACTTTTTCATTTTCGTAAAAATTTAAAATAATAAAACAATAATTTTCGTTGTTCAGTTTAAAATCGATGCAAATTTAAGACAAAAAACTCATATGCAAACTATTTTTCAAGTTTTTTTTTGTTTAAATTGCCGTAGTTGCATTTAATTTTTGTAAAAATTTACCTTTTAATTTGTCTAACTCTCTAATAGTCTGCGAGATAATTAAAGATTTTTTGGTTTAATCGCCAAATGTTAAACCTTGTTAAACAGAAAAAGGCGGGTAGTTTTCTTATAATTTATAAGGAAAAACGCGTGTTTTACCTATTAATGACTATATAAGAAGCGTTTGATGCTACGTTTTGGAGTTTTTTCAAACTCGTTTGCGATAAGTTCAATTCTTGTAATGCGTTCGTAAGGGGCTACGAGCTTGTTAAGTTCGGTGCGAATCTCTTCCATCTTTTCTGGAAGTTGGTCGCGCGTCACGCCCATAGCGTCCATTGTATCGTAGTCGGGGTAAACGAGGCCCACGAGTTTTCCGCCACGGTCCACCACCAGACTTTCGTTTACGAAAATCATATTGTTGAGTTTTGCCTCGATTTCTTCAGGATAGATGTTCTGTCCGTTAGCGCCAAGCAACATCGTCTTCAAGCGGCCACGGATAAACACGGTGCCGTCGGCGCTGAGCGTGCCCATGTCGCCAGTGTGCAGCCAGCCATCGTCGTGAAGCACCTTGTCGGTGGCTTCATAGTTGTGGTAGTAGCCCTGCATCACGTTTTCGCCACGCACGCAGATTTCGCCAGGAATGTTTTCTGGGTCTTCGCTGTCGATGCGGCACTCCATGATGCCAGGGAGAACGCGGCCTGCGCTGTGAGGCACAAATTCACGCCATGGGGTGTGGCTCACCAGTGGAGCGCACTCGGTCATGCCGTAGCCCACGGTGAATGGGAAACGGATTTTATAGAGGAATTCCTCCACTTCGGCGTTGAATGGCGCACCGCCCACGATGATTTCCTCGAAGCAGCCACCAAACGCATCAATCAGTTTCTTGCGAATCTGGTCGTAAATCTTTTCGTTGAGGTATGGCACAGCCAAAGCCCAGCGGAGCATACCCTTGCTGATCATTGGCACAATCATCTTAGAATAAATCTTCTCAAGCACAAGAGGCACCAGAATCACGAGGTTTGGCTTCACTTCGCCCATAGCCTTCACAATCACCTTTGGCGAAGGGATGCGGCCGAGCAATGTGATGTGGCCACCGATAGCCAGTGGCGCAAGCATGTCGAACGCGCAGCCGTAGGCGTGGGCGAGAGGCAGGAATGAGAGGTGACGTGAACCGTTGTAGCACAATCCGGAGTTGATGCCATACACGATATTGCCGCAAAGGTTGTTGCCGGTAATCATCACACCCTTGCTGAAGCCGGTGGTGCCAGAGGTGTAGTTGATGTCCATCAGACGGTCGCCAGGCACTTCGGGGTACTTTATGTCATCTACGGTGAAGCCGTTGGGATAAGCGGCAGCGAACTTCTCTTCGAGCGAAGCCAGCACATCAGCCACCACTTCCTCTTCCTTTTGCTCGTAGAGCGTGCGGTCGTCGAGCGAGAGAGCGGCGCGCACCATGCGCATATTCTCGAAGTCGAGGCTCTCCCAGTTGCTTTTGCTGGCGAAGAGCAGTTTTGCCTCGCTATGATTAACGATGTGTTGTGCATCGTTAGGGTTGAAGTCTTGAAGAATAGGAACAATTACAGCACCATAGGTGATGGTTGCCAAAAAGAGAGTCACCCAAGTGGGGTTGTTCTTGCCGATAATGGCAACGTGGTCGCCTTCTTGAATGCCGATTTCCTTGTAGAAAAGATGAATTTTTGCAATGTCGCGTGCGAAATCAGCGTAAGTGATGGTCTCTTTTGTGTTGTAATCAGTCAAGCATGGGCGGTCCCAGTTGTCTTTGAAACTCTGCTCAAAAATCTTGACAGTATTTTCTTTCATCATAATAGTCAATAATTTAAATGTAATTGCGACTGCAAAGTTACTCATTATATTTTAATTTTTTGCACAAAACATCCCCAATTTGTGCAAAAAGGGCAGGGCAATATATATTTAAGAAGTTAAGAAGTTAAGAAGTTAAGAAGTTAAGGAGTTAAGAAGATTAAAGAAGTTAAGACGGCACCATCGGCTCTTGAAACGATGGTGCCCCTATCTGTCCCGTCGGACTTGTCGGACCGGTCTGACTTGTCTGACCAAAAACTCGTAGACCTGTTGACCTGTAGACTCGTTGACTTTATAGGATTTCTGGTGGGGTGGTGGGGATGTGGGTGCTGAGCACTCGCCATGGCTTGGGGTAGAGGTTGTTGGCGCGGTTGCCGAGGTTGTTGGCAAAGCCGATGGGCTTGCCTCGGTAGGTGAGCAGCACATAGCCTCGTGGTGCATCGGGTAGCACTATCGCCTCGCCACGCATATACGCCATGGCGGTGGCGTAATCCACCTCGCTTTGGGCAAATGCCTCGCTCGAAAGGGCGGTGGAGAGTGCCAAAGCATGGCTGGGCACGCAGTTTTTCCCCTTCACGGTGCCAATGGTCACGCCAGCCTGAAGCACACGCAAGTCGGCAAACAGCGACATCAGCGGAGCGATGTCGGCAGGAATAGCAATCACCTCATCATTCGCCACGCTCAGGGCGTACTGCTTCGAATTTTCAAGCCAAGCATTCACGCCTCGTGGCACAGGAATGGCTTTCGCCTTTGCGCCCTTGCTCTTTTTGGCGCGCAACTCGGCACGGCGTTCGTCGTCGGGCTTACGCAGCACCGCCATAAACAGCCCCTCGCCATTGGTGCGGTGAGGCATGAAGCGGTAGCAGTGGTAGGGGCTGTCGATGGCTGGGTGAATGTGCCAATCAGCCTCCACCGGAATCTCCACCGATTCGGCACCGTACTGCTCCACGATGTGCGCCACCATTTGTTCGTTTTCCTCACGATTGTAGGTGCAGGTGCTGTAGATGAGCACGCCTCCGGGGCGGAGCGCCTGCCAAATGTCGGCAATGATGCTTTTCTGCAATGTGGCGCATTGCTTCACCAGGGCAGGTGTCCACTGGTTGCGTGCTTCCTCGTCTTTGCGCATCATGCCCTCGCCACTGCACGGCACATCGGTAGCCACCACATCGAAAAAGTGATGTAGTTTGCCCAAGTCGTGTGGAGCGTTGTTGGTGACGATGCAGCGCGGACTTCCCCATTTCACGATGTTCTCATGCAGCACACGCGCACGCGCAGGCATAATCTCGTTCGCTACCACCATCGAATCGGCAGGCAGCGCTGATATGGCTGTGGTGGTTTTTCCGCCCGGTGCGGCGCAGAGGTCGAGGTAGCGCACAGGCTCCTTCACCACATGCTTAATCACATGGTGAATGAACATCGACGAGGCGTCTTGCACATAATATCGGCCCGTCTGGAAATCGATATCGAAGGTGAACGGCATACGCTCCTTCAAGTATCGGCCCGTGGTGCACCATGGCACACGACCTACGGCATCGCCGCTCAAACTGATGCCACGGCCATCGTTCACACGAATAGCCACAGAAGGCTCGGTGGTGGTGATTGTCTCCAGCAGAGCATCGCACTCATCGGGGAGAATGTGGCGCATCTGCGCTATAAAATCGTCGGAAAGTTTTATCATATCGTCCGTCATTTAAAAAGGCTGTGCCGCGATGTATGTGTGCGGCACAGCCTCCGATATTTTGCTATCGAGAGCCTGGCCAAAGCCGGCTCCGTGCGTATGCTAATCGATTAGAGAAGAGTGGCAGGGTCGAGGTTCTTGCCTTCGATATCCTTGAAGTAGCGGTAAGTGCCCACCTTCAATTCCATAGTTGCGTCTTCGTCGCAAATGATGATAGCCTTGCGGTGCATTTGGAGCACGCTGAGAGTGCACATTTGTGAAACAGCGCCTTCCACTGCGTTGCGCAATGCAGGAGCCTTCTTGTAGCCGTTTGCGATAATCATCACGCTCTTAGCGGCCATCACGGTGCCAACGCCTACGGTGAGAGCGGTTTTAGGCACTTTGTTCACGTCGTTGTCGAAGAAGCGGCTGTTGGCGATGATAGTGTCTTGAGTAAGAGTTTTCTGACGAGTGAGTGAAACGAGTGAACTACCAGGCTCGTTGAAAGCGATGTGTCCGTCAGGACCTACACCACCCATGAAGAGGTCGATGCCACCAGCAGCGGCGATGCGTGCCTCATATTCTTCACATTCCTTATCGAGGTCGGCTGCGTTGCCGTTGAGGATGTTCACGTTTTCCTTCTTGATGTCGATGTGGTTGAAGAAGTTGTTCCACATGAAAGAGTGATAGCTTTCAGGGTGATCTTCAGGAAGTCCTACATATTCGTCCATGTTGAAAGTCACAACATTCTGGAACGAAACCTTGCCAGCCTTGTTGAGCTCGATGAGTTTCTTGTACATGCCAAGTGGTGAGCTACCAGTAGGGCAACCAAGCACGAAAGGCTTTTCTGGAGTTGGGTTTGCAGCGTTAATGCGTGAAGCAACGTAGCACGCTGCCCATTCTGATACTTTGTCGTAATCAGGTTCGATGATAAGTCTCATAATCGAAAGATTGTTTTTTAATTAGTTAGTTAGTATATTCCTCTTACAAAGTTACGAAAAATATCTCAATGCGCCGTGCTAATTCGCCACCTAAATTCAGAAGGAACTTTTAAAAGCAGTGGCGCTTTTAAAAGTTAAGGAGTTAAGAAGTTGAAGAAGTTAAAGAAGTTAAGACGATAGTTTCCGATTTGGTAAAGTCTTTTTGCACGATGGGGCGTTTTCGAATACGTCTGACCTGTCAGACAAGTCCGACTCGTCAGACCTCAACTCGTTGCGTCGTTGGCTTTTTAAAATCGGGTTTTAATGGATTTAATTGGTGTGCTTTTTGGAAGTCAACGAGTCAACAGGTCAACGAGTTGTTGAGGGGGCGAATATTCGAAGATTCGAAATTTCGAGTTTTCGAGGATTCGATTTTTTCAATGGGGGTTGGGGAGGGGGTGAAAAAAATAGGAAGGAAGCGGGGTGGGGTGCTTCCTTCCTACTTGGGGATTTATTTGAGGTTATCTTCTTCTTCTTTTCTTTGAAGTGGTTTCCTCTTTTTTAGCGGATTTTTTCTTTTTGTTGGCTTTTGGCACTTTGAGTTTGTCGCCAGGGTGGAGCATGTCGGCATCCTTCAACTGTGGATTAGCCTTGCGGAGCTGGTCGGTGCCCAAACCGTAGCGGTGGGCGATACGTTCGAGCGATTCGCCTTCACGCACGCTGTGGCTTGTTGGACGGGCTTCTTCCTCCTTCTTCGCTTTTCTTTTGCTTCTGCGGTCGCTATCGCGGTCAGCCTTTCTGCGCTTCGACGATTTCACCTCGTCGCTGTCGTCTCTCTTGCTGCGCTTGTTTGTTTTCGCCTTAGCCTTTGATCTTGCCGACTCTTCTTCAGCCACATGGCGAGTGACACGCTTGTTTGCTGTAGCCTTTTCCTTCTCGATGGCTTCTTTTTGCTTCTTGCTGTTGCTTGCAGTGGTAGGAGCAGGCTCTTCTTTTTGCTTCTTGGCGGTGGCTGGAGCAGGAGCAGGGGTTTCGGCCTTTTGCTTCTTTGAAGCAGTTGCGCGACCGTCGATTTCATCGTTCACGCTGTAAGATTTAGAGCGTTGCGATGTGGTGGTAGAAGTGCTCGCAGTGGTCTTTGGCGCTTCCTTCTTAGGTGCGGCTTCCTTCTTGGGTGCGGCTTGCTTGGCGGCAGTGCTTTGCTTCGCTTGTGCCACAGCGTAAGAGGTGGCGGCCTTTGGCTGCTCGGCTTGCTGCTTTCGCTCACCGGTGATTTTCAGCACCTGACCACGGCTCACGTGCTTTCGGTTGAGATTGTTGAGTGCCATCAGTTCTGCCACACTCATATTATACTCGTCGGCGATGCTCTCAATGGTCTCGCCGCGTTTCACCTTGTGGTATTTCGCTTCCACACTCTCGTTGTTGCTCACAGGGGGGGCGCTTACCGTAGGCTTAGCCTGTGCCACTTGGCGTTCCTGTTTGGTCTTAACCACGCTCTTGGCAGCCTCTTGAGGGTCGACCATCTGCTGCGTTACAGAAGATGCGTGGTTGCCCGGTTCCACCACGTCGCGAGTGGCATAGATGTCCTTGCGATAACTCATTATGCTGTCTTCCACCATGATATAGCTGTAGATTTGCTGTGATGGCAACGCGAGCGAGTAGGGGTGAGTGTCGCCAGGAATGATGTCGTGGCGATATTGAGGGTTGAGAATACGGATTTCCTCGATAGGAATGTTGAGCACGCTGGAAATCTGGTTGAAGTTCACGCGGTGGTGCACCATCACCGTGTCGATAATCAGCGGCTTTTTCGACAAAGCAGGGTTGATGTTGTGCTTCTGATAGTTGTTCATCACATAGGTGGCAGCGATGAATGCAGGCACATAACCACGGGTTTCGCGGGGCAGATATTCATAAATCGACCAAAAGTCGGGATTTTCGTTATCTCTGCTCTTGGCACGGCGGAGCGCCTTGTTCACATTGGCAGGGCCACAGTTGTAGGCGGCGATAGCCAGCGACCAGTCGTTGTAGATGCCGTAGAGCTGCTTGAAATAGCTTGCTGCCGCATTACTTGAGCGGTAAGGGTCGCGACGCTCGTCGACCAGCGAGTTCACTTCCAGTCCGAGACCCTTGCCTGTATCTACCATAAATTGCCACAGACCGGCGGCTCCTGCGCTCGACACCACGTTAGGGTCGAGAGCCGACTCGATGATAGGAATAAACTTGAGCTCGTGTGGAAGTCCCTCTTTTTCCAGAGCGCGTTCGAAAATAGGCATGTAGTAGGGCGACATACCCAGGATTTGCGACACCATGGTGCGCTCTCTGGTGATGTAGCGGGTGATGTAGGATTTCACCACCTGATTGTAGGGGAGTTCTATTCCCGAAGGAATGGCTCTGAGGCGCTGAATGTATTCAGCGTCGCTCACTTCGTTTGGCGATTTGCTCTCCACGCTGGCATCGACCACCGCATAGTTTTGCAAATACCAGTTTTTCTGCATTTCCTGAGTGTTGATTTCAAAGCTGTAAGGATACACGATGGCCTCGTCGGTGATCGATTCCTTTAGCGATAAAATCGATTTCTTCTTTGGCGCAGCCGACATGGTCAATGCCGCAATCGCCAACACGATTAATGCGTTAAATCTGAAATTCTTCATACTTTATCGTCGTTTGTTTTTAATTCAAAAAGTAAAGGCACACTGAAGTCCGAGCGACGGTATTCGGGACTGCTTCGTGTCGATAGCGGCAGGGGCCACGTCCATCGTAAGGTCGGAGGAAATGTCGAAGTGTGCGAGTGAGGCGTCGACGTAAGCGTCGACGATATTGATGAAATACACAGCCACCATGCTGATGATGCAAATGTCGCGATAGCGGCGGTAGTATGTTCGCTTGTTTTTCAGAGCGCGCGTGAGCCATTCCTTGTCGAGGTCGCTCTCCTTCACGGTTTTCGGGAAGAAGTTCATGTAACTGCGCGTGTTGGGGTCGTTGTCGGTGATGTCGCGGTAGGCTTTGGTGTAGTCGCCGAGCATACGGTTGTTCCACGCCGTGCCGTAGCCGAGCCCCACGAAAGCGCCCACCACAATCGGGATTTTCCAATAGCGGCGGTTGTAGATTTGTCCCAAGCCGGGGCAGAGTGCCGAGAGCCACATGGCGCGCTTGGGGTCGGGGTTGAACACACGGAGTTTGCCCAGGTTGGTAGCGGCTGCCGTGTCGGGTACGAAGGTGGCTTGCGCCAGAATCAGCGAATCGTTGGGCTCGAATTTCACGGTGTCGCCAGCCTCGTCGAGCACAGGGGTGCGCTTGTAGGTGCTGGGGTTTACGGTGACGGCTGCCGAATCGGGAGGAGTGCTTGCCACAGCTTTATGTCCTCCGGTGCGAGTGCGTGTGGGCTTTTCGATGCCGCCAGTGGTCTGCGCCATGCTGCCCACAGGACAAAGCACAAGCAGGCATAGTGCAATCACTGTGCCTACAAATGTGCGAATATGTGGGTTAAATACCTTTCTCACAAGGAGTTGTTTGCCTCTCCACCCACTGTTGAGCAGGTGGAGATGCTATAATTAATGTTTTAATGTGTCAAAGATACGAATAATTCTCTCTAATTCCTCTTCGTTTTTGAAAGGAAATGAGATTTTTCCTTTACCGTCCTTATTGCAGGCAAACGAAACAGCCACGCCAAACGACTTGCTCAGGTGCTGTTTCAGCACATCGTAGTCGGCGTTGTTCACCTTTTTTGCAGGTGCTTTTGGTTCGGTGCTGCCTTCTTCGTTCATTTCCTTTGCCCTTTGCTCCACCTGACGCACCGAGAGTCCTTTTTTCAGAATCTCGTTGTAGAGTTTGAGTTGCATGGTGGGTTTCTCCACCGAGAGCAATGCTCTTGCGTGGCCCATGTCCACAGCCTTGTCGCGCAAGCCGAGCTGCACTTCTGCCGGCAGTTTCAGCAGGCGGAGGAAGTTGGCGATGGTGGCGCGCTTCTTACCTATGCGCTCGCTCAATCGCTCTTGGGTGAGGTTGTATTGGTCGATGAGTTTACGGAAGGTGAGCGCAATTTCGATGGCGTTGAGGTCTTCGCGCTGAATGTTCTCAATCAGCGCCATCTCGGTGAGTTCGCTGTCGTTGGCGGTGCGCACGTATGCTGGCACTGTGTCAAGACCGGCGAGTTTGGCAGCACGGTAGCGTCGCTCACCCGAAATAATCATATAGGTGCCGGCTTCTGCGCTGCGCAGAGTGAGGGGCTGGATAATGCCCAACTCGCGTATAGAGGTAGCCAATTCCTCAAGTGCCTCCTCGTCGAAGTTGATACGAGGCTGGTCGGGGTTTGGCTTGATGAGGTCGATTGCTATTTCATTGATAGCCGAACTGCCGCTCGGCTGCACATCGTCCATTGAGATGAGTGAGTCGAGTCCGCGTCCGAGTGCATTTCTCTTGATTGCCATAGTGGAAACTTTGATTTAATGTGGTTACTTTTTCTTACGGTTTTTACTGATCAACTCTTTCGCCAACTGGGTGTGGCTGGTGGCACCACGGCTGGTGGGGTCGTAGAGAATGGCTGGCAAACCGTGACTTGGAGCCTCGCTCAAACGAATGTTGCGTGGAATCACGGTGCTGAACACCATGTCGCCGAAGTGGCTTTTCAGCTCTTCGTAGATTTGGTTGGCAAGGCGGAGGCGTGCGTCGTACATGGTGAGCAGGAAACCCTCGATTTGGAGCGAAGGGTTGAGTTTCGACTTGATGATGCGCACGGTGTTGAGCAACTTGCTGATGCCTTCAAGTGCGAAATACTCGGCTTGCACAGGAATAATCACCGAATCGGCTGCTGTGAGAGCGTTCACGGTAATCAATCCGAGCGAAGGGCTACAGTCGATGAGAATGAAGTCGTATTCTTCCTTTACGCTTGCCAAAGCCTTTTCGAGCACGCGCTCGCGGTTGGGCTTGTTGATAAGTTCGAGTTCCGCACCCACCAGGTCGATGCGGCTACCCACCAAGTCGAGCCCCTCCACGCAGGTTTTCACCTGTGTGCCGAGAATTGGATAATCGTCGACCAGACATTCGTAAATCGACGACGACATCTGTTTTGGGTCAACGCCGAGGCCCGATGTGGCGTTTGCCTGTGGGTCGGCGTCGATAAGGAGCACTTTCTTCTTGTTCACAGCCAATGAAGCTGATAAGTTGATGGCAGTGGTGGTTTTACCCACACCGCCCTTTTGATTGGCTATTGCTATGATTTTTCCCATAATCTTGCGGGTGTTTTTATTTACTCTGCAAAGGAATTACTTTTTGTTCAATTACAAGTTAAAAAATGCGTTAAATTGAAATAAATGTTGATAACTCGCCACTTTTGTTAATAACTATGCGCTTGTTAACAGGCGTTTGCGATGGGCGGCGTTTGATTTCCTCCCTTTTTCAACATTCGTATTTTTTTGCAAATATGCAGCGACTTGGTATGGTGATCAGGTCGCTGCATATATATATTATATAGTGTGTAGAGTGCCGAGGTTCGGTGTGCGCTTCGGGCACTGCTGTCTATGTCGGGGGGGGGATTATGTGTCGAGGGTAGCGTAAGTGGCGTTGTCCTCGATAAACTGGCGGCGTGGTGGCACCTCTTCGCCCATGAGCATAGTGAACACGCGGTCGGCTTCTGCCGCATCGCTGATGGTGACACGCTTCAGCATACGGTTCTCTGGGTTCATGGTGGTGTCCCAAAGTTGCTCTGGGTTCATTTCACCAAGACCTTTGAATCGCTGAACACGCACATTCTTTTCTTCGCCAGCGCCATACTTGTCGATAAACTGGCGCACCTGCATATCGGTCCAGCAATATTCAGAGTTATTGCCCTTGATAGCACGGTAGAGTGGTGGGGTGGCGATATAGAGGTGACCGTTCTCCACGATTGGACGAATGCAACGGAAGAAGAAGGTCATCAGCAGCGTGGCGATGTGGGCACCGTCCACATCGGCATCGGTCATAATAATCACACGGTGGTAGCGGAGCTTTTCGGGGTCGTAGTTGCGTGGGTCGGTGATACCGAGCGCACGGAAAATGGTGACTACCGATTCGCTTTCGTAGATTTTGTGCTCAAGCACCTTTTCCACGTTCAAAATCTTACCACGCAGTGGGAGAATGGCTTGGAACTGACGGTCGCGGCCTTGCTTTGCCGAACCACCTGCAGAGTCACCCTCGACGAGGAACAACTCCGACTTGGCTGGGTCCTTGCTTGAGCAGTCGGCAAGCTTGCCTGGCAGGCCAGAGCCAGCCAATGGCGACTTGCGAATGATTTTTGCGCGAGCGTTTTGTGCCGCATGACGTGCCTGTGCAGCCAAAATCACCTTTTCGATGATGGCTTTGGCAGGTTCGGGGTGCTCTTCCAAATAACTTTCGAGCGCAGCCTTCACGGTGGAGTTTACTGCGGTGATAGCCTCGGTGTTGCCGAGCTTGGTCTTGGTCTGACCCTCAAACTGAGGTTCAAGCACCTTCACCGACACCACAGCAGTCAAGCCTTGCAGGAAGTCTTCCTTCGAGAGTTCCACCTTAGCCTTTTCAAGCGCTTTCGACTTTTCGGCGTATTTCTTGAGCGAAGTGCCCAAGCCCATGCGGAAGCCCTGGAGGTGAGTACCACCCTCAATGGTGTTGATATTGTTGACAAACGAATAGATGTTTTCCTTGAAAGTCTTGTTGTAGGTCATAGCCACTTCCACAGGAATTTCGCCTTCGTTGTTGGTGATATGAATCACATCGCTGATGAGCGGTTCCTTGCCTTCGTCGAGGTAGCGCACGAAGTCGTCCAAACCGGTTTCGGAGTGGTAAACCTCGGTGCGTGGCACACCGTGCTCGTCCTTGTCGCGCAGGTCGGTGAGCGAGAGGGTCACGCCAGCGTTAAGGTAAGCAAGGTCGCGGAGGCGGTTGCTCAAAATGCTGAACTGATATACTGTGGTTTGGAAAATGGTGGCATCGGGGTGGAAGATAACGGTGGTGCCGTGATCTTCTTCAGCACATTCTCCAATTATTTTCACTTCGCTTGTGGGCTTGCCAAAAGCGTATTCTTGCATATATACTTTGCCTTCACGGCGCACTTCGGCGCGAAGGTAGTCGCTAAGTGCGTTCACACAACTTACGCCCACACCGTGCAGACCGCCCGACACTTTATAGGAGCCTTTGTCGAACTTACCGCCGGCGTGCAGCACAGTCATCACCACCTCAAGTGCCGACTTGTGGAGTTTTTCATGCTCGTCCACAGGAATGCCACGGCCGTTGTCGCTCACGGTGATAGAGTTGTCTTCGCCAATGGTCACAGTGACCTTGTCGCAGAAACCTGCAAGGGCTTCGTCGATAGAGTTATCTACAACTTCTGATACCAGATGGTGGAGTCCTTTCACGTGTGTGTCGCCAATATACATTGACGGACGCTTGCGCACAGCTTCAAGGCCCTCGAGCACTTGAATGTTAGACGCTGAATACTGTTCTTCTTGCTGTTCGATTAATTCTTCTGACATATATTTCACACTTTTCGCAAGGGTCAAAACATCTGTTTCTGGGCCTTTTTAGAGGGTTCGTAGCGCATGTTTTGATGCTTGCGTCATAAAACATACAAATTTACGAAAAAATCCCTCAATCACCAAATTTAAAGCCCTAAAATCCACAAATTTTTCCCCCACCACATCACCCCAAATTCACCCCGCAAATTCCTTACCAAATCCCCACCCAAATCCTATCCCCAAAAAACACCATCAAAACCGTCCCTTTGATGGTGTTTGTCTTAAATAACTGCGTGTGAGGTGGTTTTGGATATAAAATAAAGAAAAAATTTGTGTTGGGAATGAAAATGTGTGAGGTTTCGTTTTTTTTGGTGTTTATTTGTTATATTTGCAGTTGAAAAACCTATAGATTATGGATAAAAGGCATTTGTTTTCTCGTGCGTTGCTATTTGTGGCAATGGTGCTCTTGCTTGGCGTGGCTCAGGCTCGTGCGAATGTGTTCAGTGATTTTAACGAAAAGGAGCAACAACTATATCAGAATGCTCTCCACTTTATGGATAATGGAATGGTGGATACTGGCATTGACTTGCTCAAGGGGTTGGATAAAGCGCATCCTTCCAACAGGGCGGTCGTCTATGAAATTGTGTATGGATATATTGTTAAGCAAGATTATGAAGAAGCATATCAGTGGGCGAAAAAGCTGTTGAAGCTAAAAGATGCAGATGCCGACTCATACTTTATTGCAGGTAATGCCTTCGATTATGTGGGGAAGCGCAAAGAGGCTATTGAAATTTATGAAAAGGGTTTGAAGAAGTTCCCTAACAGTGTCCGCCTGTGGGTGGAAAAGGGCAATATGGCATATATGATGAAGAACTACGATGAGTCTGTGGGATGTTATGAACATGCCATTGATGTTGATCCGAATTACGACGCGTCGTATTATCGTCTTGCCAACTTATATGCTATGTCAACCGACCCTGTTTGGGCTGTGATGTATGCTCAGAATTACCAATTGCAAGCGAGCAAATATGAGCGACTGATGGAAATGGGGAAACTCATCTATGATTTGTATCGCGAAAATGTGACTCGCAAAGATGGCAAATGGATGGTGACTTTCACTAAAAAAGTGAATTTGTCGGCGTATGCTTCGCTTGATTGTGATTTGCCTTACAATGGATTTTTTTATTATACGCATAAGGTTGTGCTTGATGAGGGAGGTTTCGCAGGTGATACACTCACGCTTGCAGATGTGGCGAGGCTGCATCGCAAATATGTGGAGATAGCCGACACAACGGCACACGACTATTACAATGTGCCGGTGCTGGATATGGAACGCGCAGCGCTGCACGAAGGACATTTAGATGGCTATATTATGTGGATGCTTCGTGGAGCCGACGTGGGATTTGGAAACAAGTATTTTGGAACCGAACAGTGTGATTCGGTGGTAGACGCATTTGTGGAATGGTATAATAATGATTATAACAAAAGAGGTTACAGAATGGGCGAGACTCGCCCCAAAACCACGGTTACTGCACTTGTGCCAGTGCCTCGCGTCGACGACCTGAAGGATGAGAAGGCTTGCAGGGTGCATCGTGATGAAATTCGCGCCATTGCTAAGTGGGTGCTTGATGCTAAGCCAGATACAACCAGTTTGTTGCAAAAAAAGATGTCGGGTGCAATGTTTGTATGGGTAATGAATACCGAAGAGGTGTCTTTGGTTATGGATATGAATCCGTTGCAACTTCAAATGCATATTCTGCCATATTTTATTGCTGCGACTATTGAGCATTTGCTCGGTCAAAATAAGAGGGAATTAGACTGCTCTGATTTTGTGAAAGTGATGATGAAGGTGGTTTACTATGCTCGCAAGTATAAGGATTTGCTTGGCTTGACCGAAAAAGAACTGAAAGTGATTAATCAAGACGATGAAACGCTCAATGCCTTATTCAAGGCTGATTTCGAGAAAGTGAGCAAAAAGAGAAATATGAAGAGTTCAAGAAGTTAGGTTCTTGTTTCCCCTCTACAATCATCTGAGAAATAATTAGGCATTTTTCGCAAAAAACACCATCAAAAGAACCGTCCCTTTGATGGTGTTTTTCGGTAAGATGTTGTTAGATAGTGATTTATGGTCTGATTTTTTGGGTTGGATTGTTAGATTCCTTTTGTGAGGAATTGGCGGAGGTGTAGGTGTGTCACGCCTTTGTAGTCGCTGCTTTTGAGTAGTGGCGATGCCGAGATAACGTATTTTGGATAGTTGTCGGGGATAAGGCAGAGATTTCCGAATTCCCTTTCTTTTGTTTCTTGATTGGCGATTAGATAAGCCACTTGCACATACGCTTTTTTGCCAGGTTTTGTGCACACGAAGTCGATTTCACCAGCCCTTAGTTGCCCCACTTTCACGGTGTAGCCCAGATGCAGCAAATGCAGATACACCACATTTTCAATCACTTTTTCAATGTCGGTGTCGCGCTCACCGCCAGCAATGAAGTTGCGCAAGCCGATGTCGCCGAAATAGCATTTGCTGTTCGACTCCAGTAGTTTTTTGCCGTGAATGTCGTAGCGGTCCACTTTGTGGGTGAGATACGCCTCGCAGAAATACGACATGTAGTTTAGCACAATGTTGGTGGAGACTTCTACGTTTTGCGACCTCATGTATTTCACTATACTGTTGGCAGAGTTAAGTTTGCCTATGGTGTCGGCCATAAACACGACGAGGTTGCGAATGAAAGGAATGTTGCGAATGGTGTGTCGCTCAATGATGTCTTTAAGCATAATGGTGTTGAACACCCCCGAAAGGTATTCGCTCACCATGCCTTCATTGTCAATGCCTATGTCTTTAAGTGCTGGAAGTCCACCAAAATTGAGGTATTTCCAAAGTGCTTCGTCGCTATCTGTTAGGTTATGGAACTCAAGAAACTCGGTATAACTAAGGCTTTGAACATGAATTTCTTCATAGCGTCCGGCAAGCAGAGTGCTCAGTTCGCCCGATAGCATGTTTGAGTTAGAACCAGTGATGATGATGTCGGTGGAGTCTTCCGTGCGGAAACTTCTTACCGAATGTTCCCAACCGGCGATGTCTTGCACTTCGTCGATAAGAATATAGTTGTGCTTGCCAGCGGCGAAATGCTCGTCGATGTAGCCGTTGAGCTGCTCGTGATTTTGTATGTAATTAAAGTCTTTCTTTTCCTTGTCGATATATATGATGTTGGCATTTGGCTCTGTTTTGTGACGAATCACAAAATCCTTTAATACAAAACTTTTGCCCACACGACGCTGACCTACAAGGACAATGATTTGCCCTTTTCCAAGCCAAGCATCCACTCGCCTCGTATAATATGTTCTTGAAATAATTTCCATAACTAAAATTCTTTCTCACCGCAAATATATAAATTTTATCATTTACAGACAACAAAATTAGCACAAAATGTGATTTTATCATTTATGGACAATAAAATTGCAAAATTTGTGGTTTTGTTGTTTATAGACAATGAAATTGCGTGGTGAGGTGTGGGGGTGTGGTTTGTGGGGAGGAGAAATGAATAGCGAGGCTGTGTCGGTGGGTGACACGGCCTCGCTTTTGGGTTGCACCTATGGGTTGCCCCGCTCTTTTTGGGAGGGGGGCCGTTAGAGGGGTTCAGTGGATAAAAACCGCTCGCCTTCGGCGAAAAACCAAACCCGGTAGGGACGTGATACTTCGAGAGCACTGAAAAACTATAAAAATAGTGAATGTGGTGAAGGATTGGAGTAGCCTTTCTTGCAATTCTTCAGCAGTGCCGAGGTGATTGTGGCGGTGGTGCGAAAAAAGATTTGCGAGGATGAGAAAAAAATTGTATCTTTGCATCGCTTTTAGGGAAATGCTCCCTAATCGCAGCGTTCGGGATATAGCTCAGTCCGGTTAGAGTATACGTCTGGGGGGCGTGGGGTCGCTGGTTCGAATCCAGTTATCCCGACCACGCACAAAGCTTGATAGCACCACCCGCTATCAAGCTTTTTTTTATTCTCCCCCATCCTCATTATTTTAAAAAACATTAAAAGCTCTGTTAAATATATACTTTTAACACCTTAAACGATACTATCTAATGATTAAATGATTATATTTGTAGAAATTCTACAAAAACCAAATCGTAATGATACTCAAAATCGAATTTGAAAACTTTTTCTCCATCAAAGACCGAGTGAGAATTGACTTCCGAGCTGCCAATATCAATACAGCATTAGCTCGTGAATTGGGACATAATGTGATGGTCTGGAATGGGGTGCCTATTTTAAAGTCCGTTGGTTTGTTTGGTCCAAATGCTTCGGGCAAATCGAATGTGATGAAGGCTATTAATTTCTGTTGCAGAATGATTTTAGACTCCCATCTCTATAATGAGGGGACTGTATTCAATTTTGAACCTTTCAAGTTTGATGGGTGGCAAGATAAATCGAGCAAATTCCTCATCGATTTTGTGTGCGACAATATCGAATATGAGTATTCTTTTGAACTGACCAAGGAAAGAATTCTCTCAGAAAGCCTATATCATTATCCTGTTGGTAGGCGTGCTAAAGTATTTGTTCGTGAGGCCAACAAATATAACTTTGGAACTGGAGTTATCGCCAAACCCTTAGATGTGGTCTTAAACACGAGTGAGAAAAATCTGTTTCTGAGTAGAGCAAGTTCCATGAATCGAGAACTTGCACAAAAACTATATCGTCATTTTATGAACCAGTTCTTGCTTGGACTGGTAAATGTGAATGAGGTGATGGTGCTTGATAGCTTCAACACCTACAAGAAAGTGATTCTCAAAGCTCTTGAAATCTGCGACACCGACATTACCAACATAGAGGCAAGAAAAGAACAAACGCCAGCTCCAGTGGTGATACCAGGACAGGGAGAACTCACATTTAAAATGGTGGATGTGCTGAAATTCAAAACATTCCACCGAAACCAAAAGGATGTGATGTTTGATTTAGACTTGGAGGAATCAAGTGGAACAAGAAAACTTTTTCAGATATTGATTCGCTTGCTTGATGTGGTGAAAAACAGAAAAGGCATTATGATGGACGAGTTTGATTTAGGACTTCACACTCGATTAGCTGATTTTATTTTAGACTTGATTCACGCATCGGAAGGAAGCCAACTTTTATTCTCGTCACACAACACCAATCTCATTGATGTGAAAAGATTGAGAAGAGACCAAATTGTGTTTGTCAATAAGAAGGAAAATGGCGCTACTGAAGTGTATTCTCTCTACGATTTTAAAGATTTCCGTGAGAATATGGATGCCGAAAAGGGGTATATACAAGGTCGATTTGATGCCGTCCCGTATGTCGACTCCTCCGTTGAAAGTATCAAACAACTATTGGAGGATTGATTATGGCAAGCAAAAGAGAGAAAGCACCGATAAAGCGAATGCGCAGGATTATTCTGGTTATCTGCGAAGGAGAAACGGAGGTTGGCTACATCAATCTCGTGAAGAAATGGTATAAATCGCCTGTGCGCATCGTCTCACATAGAGGGGACAAAAATCACTCAATCTCTTGTTGAAAAACGAGCACGAGAACTGAAAATTTCGCCTTTCGACAAGGTTGATACATTTCTAATGTATGACATGGACGTTGCCGCCGTTAATAAAAAAGTGATGGCGTGCAAAGCAGAGCCACTACTGAGTAATCCGTGTTTTGAAATATGGCTCCTTCTACACGCAAAAGACCAAAAATCAGCATTATGCTCCGATGCCGTACTGAAAGAACTGAAGAAAAGCGCTTCTGTTTGGAGCAACTACAACAAAGCCTATTATACGGCAACACAGCAAGCCTATCTTAAAGAGCATCTCGGCGAAGCCATAAGTAGAGCAAAACAACTCAAAGATTTCCAAAACCCTTCCACAAGGATATACAAGCTACTGGAAATTCTTGAAAATTAGCACTGCATCTGGTAAAGTACCCGAAAACGAAACACCGATTTAATCCATTTTTATCCAATTTTCACCCTATTAAAAAATATAGGTGATAATGGATTTTTAATTGGGTTAAATCGGTGTTTTTGATTTTTTATCGGAGCACTCGGAGTAATCAGAGCACTCCGAGGCTCTATTCTCTAATTTCTATTCTCTAATTTCTAACCTCCAACTTCTAACCTCTAACTTCTAATTTCTAACTTCTAATTAGATGTGGAGGAGGTCGCGGTAGAGGTCGAGGGCTATGCGCATTTGGTCGTCGGTGATGGTATGGCCGGGGCGCACGTCGCCACAGGCGGCGAGCAGGGTGCAGTTGATTTCGCCATGCTCACTTTTCTTGTCGTGGTGCATGAGGTGGAGCAACTCGTCGTAGTGGTCGCAGGTGATGTGGTAAGCGCCGTAGTTGGCGTAAACGAAGTCGGCCAATCGGTGCAAATCCTCTGTCGGGAATTTCAGGATTTGGTGCGAAAGCACCATTTCTGCCACCATACCCCATGCCACTGCATAGCCGTGGGCAATGGGTTTGCCGTCGTGCAGCGCCTTGCTCTCGAATGCGTGCCCCACGGTGTGCCCCAAGTTGAGCGCGCGGCGAATGCCTTGCTCGTGAGGGTCTTCCTTCACGATTCGCTCTTTCACCAGAACCGAAGTTTTGAGCAACTGGAGCAGATGCTCGGCATCGGCATTTTGGAAGTCGTAGTTGATGAGCTTGACGAACTCATCTCGGCTGTTGAGCATACCGTGTTTCAGCATTTCGGCATAGCCCGATTTCAGCTCAATAATCGGCAGTGTGGCGAGGAAGCGGGTGGAAATAATCACATCTGATGCCTCCTGAAAACACCCAATCTCATTTTTCAGTCCACCGAAGTTGATGCCAGTTTTTCCGCCCACCGCCGCATCAACGGCACTGAGCAGCGTGGAGGGAATGTTGATAAAACTGATGCCACGCTTGAAGGTGGCGGCGGCAAAGCCTCCCAAGTCGGTAACCACGCCACCGCCAAGGTTCACCACCACCGATTTGCGAGTGGCACCGCCTTGCTCCAGACTGTTCCACACATGGGTGAGCGTGTCGAGGTTTTTGCACGAATCGCCCACGCCTATGGTGATGATTTGCGCCTCAGCCAAATGGCGGCTGCGGATTTCGGGAAGCACGACGCGTGCGGTGTTTTCATCTACTATCACCGCCAGATGGTTGTGCGGCTTGGCGTCGAGAATGGCATCAAGCGCAGGGGCAACATCGTTGGTGAACACAAGATTTTGCGACATTACTGCAATTATTGTTGTTTGTGTATATAATTTTTGGCACGAAGCAAGGCTTCATCATAGCGTAGGGACATGCCTTTGGCATGTTTCAAACGCATCCACCAACGCATCCACACACGACCAACATGCCGAAGGCATATCACTACGCGATGGAGTTATCATTGGTGGATTTTCAAGCCTCCTATATGTGACTTTTTTTTACTGTTTTGTGGCACGGAGTGCTTCCAGAAGCGATGGCAGAGCCTCGGCAAGGGCGGTCATGCTGGGGTAAACGATGTCGGCACCTGCTTTGTAGAGGTCTTTTTCTGGAATTGGACCAGTGGTGACGCCGATGGTGAACGAACCTGAAGCGTGACCAGCCTGCACACCGAGTGGTGCGTTCTCAATCACGATACATTCGCTTGGCTTTGCGCCAGCCTTTTGCTGACCACGCAAATATGGCTCTGGATTGGGTTTGCCGTTGCGGGTGTCGGCACCTGTCACACGATCAGCCTCAAACAAACCGTCGTAGTCGTGGTCGATGCGGTCGAGGATTGATGGCTGATTCGAGCCAGTGACCAGCACATTTTTCAAACCGGCCGCCTTAGTGATTTTCAGCACATCGGCAGCGCCTTCCATGATGGCTGGTTCGCCAAGTTCGTTGAAGTAGCGTCCCTTCACCTTATAGTATTCCCATGCTTCCTGGTCGGTGATATTCTTACCAGTGCCACGGCGGAACATCATTTTAACAATATCGGCACCTGTCATGCCCTCGTATTGGTAAAACTCATCGCGTGAGCACTTCACGTTGTTCTTCTTCATGAGTTTCACCCATGCGCGAGTGTGATTTTTCATCGAATCGTAAAGCACGCCGTCGCAATCAACGAGTGCCACTTTAATATCAACGCTTTTGTTGCCACTATATTTCAGATAGTTGGCTATTGCTGTTTGTTCAGTCATTTTATTATATGTTTTTATTTTACCGGTTATCTAACTGTGATGTGGAAACAGCCCTGCTTGCGCTCGTAGATGGCGTAGCAGCGGTTTGCCTCCCTGAAATTGTAAACGATTTCTGCAAGAATATTTTTCAAACTCTCCAGCGAAATGCGATAACTGTCGTCAAGGCAGTCGAACTTCGTCCAACTGATGTCGAACGTGGTGCCGTAGAGGTGGCACGATTGCTCCGTAGCCGCAGCGTTGCGCTTTCTGAGTTTGGCCACAGTGTGCTCGGTGCGCAGCAGGCTGTTCACCCTTATTCGGTAGCCCTTGCCTCCGCGCGCCTTGATGGTGTCTTGGAACGCCTTGCCAATCTCGTGCAGCAGATTTGCCGCTTTCGGCACGAGATAGGGGTGCGCATACTTCATCGTAGAGTCAATGTAATACACATCGCAGGTGTAAAGGCGCACGATAGGGCGTTTGAGTTTAAATGCCGACCTAACGTCGGTAATAGGGTCGATGCCATTGGCGCGTGCGGCTTCCAGTTGCATCGCATTCGAGTCGTTAAACAGTCCTGTCAGACGGCCGGGCTTGATGTGTGTCTGCATCACGTGCTCATCGCCATTGTCGGTGGCTTGTTCCGACGCCTTCAGGTTTGAGTTGGTGACAATCATTTCATCGGTCAGCACATATTCCAATCTGTCTTGCTGATAGCCACATGTGTAAACCGACGACGATACAGCCAGCACCGCCACCACTATTATCAACGACCAAAGAAGAGTTCGCATTATGTTTTTTGTGTTGTATGTTTTTTATCTGCCTACGGTTTGCACGTAGAGAATGTTTTTATTTTCGTCAAGATTCATTGTCTTTTTCATCGCATCGCGGTCGCAACCATATCTGAGTACCGTCTTCAAGCCTGCCTGAGCGCAGTAGAGATACACATTTTGCGACGCAGCACCAGCAGCATAGCATTGATGCTCAATGTCTTTCTGCTTGGCCTTGTCGGCTACAAACACGATATTCACTGGAGCCGTAACGGCAAAGTCCTGAAGTGCCACCTCTTCGCGGAAGTCGCCAGTGGCAATGGGAGTGAGCGTGTTTTCCTCAGCGCTGTAACGGCTGATTTCGGTGGCAGTCACCACATAAATCTCAAGTTCCTGTCTATTCATAGCGGTGCCAATGGTGCGTTTGCCATCGTGAGTGATGCCCCACGCTGCCCAAAGCATATCGCTCAACTCCTGCTTAGTGACAGAGGACGAAGGGTTAATATCACGCTGCGAGCAACGAAGGCTCATTGCCTGCATCAGAGGCATACCGCCAGTTGTTTTAGGCAGTGGAAGCACCTCTGCATTAACGCTGCAGCATAAACCAATCGACGCTGCACACACCACAGAAGCGGTCAATCTATTCTTTTTCATATATCCCAGAATTTTGTTTCCACAAATATACGAAAAAGCCCCGAAACATCACCCCAAACCACTCCCATTTTTTCATTCTCCCCCAATAAATTATCCCCACCGCAAACCCCTCAAAATAAGTTCATACAAATCTCCTGTTATCTATATGCCGACTTACTCCGATTTAACCAGCTCACATAAAACAAATTCATACGATTTGTATAATTCAAAGTTTCTTAACCCAATCACAAATTAATTATTTTTGTGACGTTAGAAGTTTCAATTATATTCCCTATGATTCTTGATACTGATAGACTAATTATTATCAACCTTGTTCTCAAACAATCTGTCCAATCAAAACAAAAAAGAATGTGCTAAAAAATGGTTATCATTCATAGCCCTATTGTATTATACGCTTAAAACTCTAGAAAAGTGGTAGCGGAAATCAAAAGAAAGCAAAAAATGATGTGGGTTTAACATTTCATTTTCAAACAACGTTACTTCATACAATAGTGATGCAACCCGTGCCTGGCATATCGTCAATATCGTATCTTTCAAATTCTACATCTTTCAAATCATTTGGAGGAATGATATTACCAATAAAAGTGTAATTCTTAATGATGGGATTAATTCCGACAGAGAAGCAGGCTCTTTGAATAGAAACCAATTCAGCATCAGAGCACCTCTTGTCAATACGTACTTTGGAGATGACATCATGCCAATTGATTTTTAAGTCTTGATATTGCGCTTTTTTGTATTTATTCCTTTTTCCTCCATTCTCGGGTATGACAAATAAACGTAATTCTTGTTCGTAGGAATAAGCATCGCGCTTTAAAGACAAAAGATTTAGAAATGAATCTAATGTAAACGAACTAAAGTACTCTTTATAATACTTTTTTCTTTTCTTGTGCAAATCCAAGATTATATTCTCCGGTCTATATTCTATGAGTTTTTCTTCAAAATGGAAACCAGACGCTCTTAATTGTTTCCGCAATTCTACTATATCGAGTTCCAGTTGTAAACAATGTGCACCCAGCCCCTGCCCATTAGAATAAACTTTCCAAGCAGCTTCGCTATTCTTTACTCTTGTTACACAAGTCGCAAATAATTGTGGAGTGCTATTTTTTGCAGCACAAAGTTCATATTTAGCGCAATAAAACCTCTGTTCAAATTTGTCATTCCACTTACTTGGCTCAAAAAATCTCCAAGTACCACAATAGAGTGAAGTTAAAAAGGCCTCCAACGTCATATATTTGAAAACTTTGGTATAACGCATTTCTTTTTTCGAAACAGTTACTCCGCTTTGTGCTTCTTTTGTATATTTATATGCAATTTGGCGAGCTGGAGTTGTTTCAACTCTTGAGAAATATGCTGTGGATGATGTTTTTCTTATTTCAAGAGTAACAATATCTTTTCCATCTACTACCTCATGAGTTATCTGATAAAAAACCCCCAACGACAGTTTTCTAATTGATGATTTTAGTTCCTCAATAAGGATACTATAATCTCCTTGTAATCCAATAAAAGATCGTGTTCGCTCATCAACACCAAATATAATAACCCCCCCAACGGAATTGGCCATAGCTACAATCTGGCGTATTAGGGCTTCAAGATTACGAGGTATATTGGCTTTTAATTCAACGAATTTTCCGTCTTCTAATTCACCGTCAACATATTTATTGTTACATGGGCGTATTTTTTTAAAATCTATCATTTTTATGCTTATAATTGGAATTCATTTATTTGTATGAAAATATGCTACACGGTCAATCTTTAAGTAAAATCCACACCCCGGCATTATCTTTGCCCTCACGTTTTAAAACGCCTTTCTTTTGCAGAGTGGAAAGGTCTCGTTCAACAGTGCGTGAACTTACCGACAAAGTCTCCGACATTTTCTTGGCAGAAATTGAAGGGGTTTTACTAATTAAATGTACGATATTCTGTTGACGTTCAGTGAGTTTTATCTCCGATGTATCTCCGTCATAATCTCCGACATTTGATGTGTCGGAGGATGCAAAAATAATGGTTTGAAATTGGGTTGGCGTCGATTTAAATTCTGGTTTCAGCTCCTCCTTGTAACCATCCAAGGCCTTCGTCTCATTGCAGATGCGTGTAAGGCCGCTACCTCGCTTCTCCATATAGTCGAGTTGAGCCATAACATTAGCAAGGATAGGGTTTCGTCTTTCTGATGACACGTTGGTGATGTCAAGGTTCTGAATAAGTTGACCATTGTACATTCCACCAGGAGAGGTTACGGTGAGGCGGTCGTCATAAATGTCGAGATGAACCTCACCACCCATGACTGTATAATCACGATGAATGAAATGGTTCACCATCGCCTCAAGAACAGCGCGTTCTGCATACTCAGGTTTGTTCTTTCTGCCGTTAGGCAATTTCTCCCAACCTTTTCTGGTGTTTGACTTCACAAAGTTCATTGATTCACGCAGCAGTAAAATAACATTGCCCGAAAACTCGGCATCATTAATAGCATCGCTTTTGTCTTTTCCATCCCATCGAGTACAGTATAATCGCGATTGCCACATAGGACTGTCGTCGGTAAACAATGCACCTGCATTTGTCAGATAGCCATTGCCTGTAACAAGACCAAAAGACAAAAGGTACTTCTTGTCCCAGTTTTGACCAGTTCGTTTTTTAAACTCCTTTGCTAAGATAATAAAGGTGTCATCTTCCGACTTATAATCTGTAACAATAGAATCGAAAGTTTTATTTGAGCCTTTTAGAACTAATCTTACCATCTGTTCTGCCGTGGCTGGCACGCTTTCTTCACCAACACGAACAAAAGCAACCCGTTGTCCATCGCAGACATAATAATAAGGAGTGTAGCAGCCTACATTCACCTTAAGTTGCATCACTTCAAGCCCCTCGTCTGTCCTGTGAGGAATCATCTCAACCTCAGGCATAGGATCCATATAATCACGAATTTTACTGCTGATGACTTCACACACATGCTGAACATCATCAACACCTCTCACACTTCCATTATCATCAATACCGAAGAAGAGAGAACCACCCAAACCATTGGCAAAAGCGCTCACGCTCTTTAGCCAACTTTTCGGTTTCTTTTCCTCAAGCATTAACTTGAAATCGTATGCAGTACATTCGCTGATAAGATCCTTTATGTTCATATTTTTACATGAATATGATTGATATTGTTTTAACGGTTTTTCTTCAAGCAAAGATAATGAATTAACTTCATTTGCAGAAGTAAAAAGAAAAAATATCAGTGATAATTATGCAGAAATCCTTAATTTAATTTAGAGGTATGGTTCGTAAAAAAAATCGTGTGAAATTTGTGCTAATTTGTGGCTGATTTTTAACCACGAATTTCACAAATCACACGAATAAATATTTTCGATGATTAATCTTGTGTAAGGTCCCCCTACCCTCTAATTTCTAACTTCTAATTTCTGATTTCTTACCGGTAAACCTTATTTGGGGGTGGGGAAGAAGGTGAGGAAGTAGGGGGGGATGGGGGTTTCGAAGTGGAGGGGGGCGCCGGTGCGGGGCTGGTAGAAGGCGAGGCGGAAGGCGTGGAGGCAGAGGCGGCGCGCGCCGTCGATGTGGCTGCCATATTTGTAGTCGCCCACAATGGGGTGGTGCAGCACTTGCATGTGCACGCGGATTTGGTTTTTGCGGCCGGTGTGCAGATGGAGTTCGAGCAAGGCGAACTGGTCGTTTTGCTGGAGCAGTCGCCAGTCGGTTGATGCCCATTTCCCGCCATTATTGGTGCGGCTGCTTACGATTTTCATGCTTGGAGTGTCTTTCAACCAACTTTCCACATGACCTTCCTCTTTTGGCATAGTGCCTTCAACCACTGCCACATAGCGGCGGTCGATAACGGTGCTGTGCCAGTCGGCAATCATCATTTGCTGCACTTCGGTGCTTTTGGCATACACCATCAGTCCGGAGGTGCGCGTGTCGAGGCGGTGCACCACATGGGCATGGCAACGCTGGCGCGTTTCCACAAAATAGCGGTCGAGTAGGTCTTTCATGTTGAGACTGTTGCGCCCAACACCCATCGAAAGCACCTCGTCGGCCTTGTCCACCACTATCACATCGGCATCTTCATACACCACGCTGAAATACTGACTGAAATCGAAGCGTCTGCGAGTGGTGCCAGGGTGCTTGCTGATTTCCACCAGCGAGTCGGGGTGCACGATAAAGTCGTGTCGAGTTTGCGTCACCTTGTCAACCAATACGCCTCCACCAGCAAGGATGGCTTTCGCCTTGCTGCGACTGATGCCGTCGAGTTTCTTCATCACAAACTCAAGCAGTGGCATTTCTTCTCGCGAGAGAAACTGGGTGTATTTTGCATCAACGTGTGGCACATTGCCAGCAGGAGTGGGGCGGTGGTTGTTTTTACGCATAATATTTTGTTTTAAACAAATAAGCCCCTGTCGGACTAATTCGCACAGGGGCTTATGTATGTTGCTTAATTTTAGTTTTCGAAGAAGCGGCGGAAACGGTCGAAGATACGATTCTTGGTGGTTTCCGAAGGCTTCATATTTGAAGAATTCTTGATCGATTCAAACGCCTTGCGTTCGTCGGCGCTGAGTTGCTCTGGAATGTAAACAGTGACATTGATTAGCAAGTCGCCAGTGCCGTAGCTGTCGGGCGATGGCAGACCCTTGCCACGGAGGCGAAGAATCTTACCAGGCTGTGTGCCAGGTTCGATGGTGACACGCACACGACCATCAACGGTAGGCACTTCCACCTTACCGCCAAACACGGCAGTAGGAATGTCGAGCATCAGGTTGTAAACGAGGTCGTTGCCATCGCGGTGGAGTTTGTCGTCGTGCTCCTCCTCAATCACGATGAGCAAATCGCCAGGAATGCCACCGCCGGGAGCCTCATTACCTTTGCCACTCATTTTGAGTGTCATGCCTTCGCCCACACCGGCAGGAATATTGATGGTGATCACATCGTCTTTTTTCATCAAACCTTGGCCGCCACATTCGGGGCAACGCTCTTTGATGATTTTACCCTTACCGCCACAGGTGTGACACTCGCTCTGGGTTTGCATTGTGCCGAGAATGGTGCGCTGAATACGGGTTTCCACACCGCTACCGTGACATGTAGGGCAAGTTTCGAGTTGGGTGCCGTTTTTCGCACCAGTGCCGTTGCAGGCATTGCACGAAACCATGCGAGGAATTTTCAGTTTCTTCTCCACGCCGTGTGCCACATCTTTCAGGTTGAGGCGCACACGCACACGCAGGTCGCTACCACGCTGCACGCGACGGCCGCCACGCGCACCGCCACCGCCGAATCCGCCGAAACCGAATCCGCCGAAAATGTCGCCGAACTGCGAGAAGATGTCGTCCATTGACATGCCAGCACCACCGCCGCCGAATCCGCCTTGCGCTCCAGCGAAACCGAATTGGTCGTAACGAGCGCGCTTGTCTTTGTTCGACAGCACGTCGTAGGCCTCAGCCGCTTCCTTGAATTTCTCTTCGGCGGCTTTCTTTTCCTCGTCGCTCTTGCCTTGCTGACGGTCGGGGTGATATTTGATAGCCAACTTGCGGTAGGCTTTCTTCAATTCATCATCTGTGGCATTCTTCTGAACGCCAAGCACTTCATAATAGTCTCTTTTTTCTGCCATTTTGCTGAAAAATTAATAAATAGTATATTACTGACCCACTACCACTTTAGCGTGGCGAAGCACTTTTTCATTAATAGTGTAACCCTTTTGCACAGTGTCGATTACCTTGCCCTTCATACTCTCGTCGGGAGCAGGGAAAGTGGTGACAGCCTCATAAATATCGGCATCAAAGTCGGTGCCAGTTGATTCCATAGGCTTCACTTGCTGTGATTCGAGGTATTTCATAAATTTGTTGTAGATGAGGTCGACGCCCTCTTTCAGGCCTTCCACATCTGAACTTTTGTCGATTGCGTCGATAGCGCGTTCAAAGTCGTCGATCACAGGAAGCAATCCAAGTATGGCCTTTTCGCCGCCATTCTTGATGAGTTCGGCTTTTTCCTTCACTGTGCGCTTGCGGTAGTTGTCGAACTCAGCCATCAGGAAAAGGTATTCCTTTTGCGACTTTTCGAGTTCGGCTTGCAATGCCGCTATCTTGTCTTCTGGAGTTTCCTCCTTTGCAGATTGTTCTTCTTCAGCATTTTGGCTTTCAACTTCGGCATTTTGTGCCTCGGTTTGAGTTTCCTCTTGCTGCAATTCTTCTTCTTTAACCTGCTCTTGTTCTTTCTTGCTCATATTTCGTTTGAATTTCAATTTCATAAATGTGTATTTGTAGTGACTTTTTCGCAAGTCATATTCAATAGCGATTGCGTGGCTCGCACTATGTAAACCACGCCCTCAGCAATTATTAATCAACGATATGCAAAAATAATGCCAACTTGTGTTGGCACAATATGGATGGGAAGGAATTACAGCTGTATGACAAAATGACTATATTCCTTGAAATTGTCGGCAGCCTTTTCTGCCATTTCGGCACAACTGAAAATGCCGAAGATAGACGAGCCAGAGCCCGACATTGCTGCATAGGTGGCACCGCTCTCAAGCAGCGTGCGCTTGATTTCTGCCAGTGAGGGGTATTGCGCAAACACGCTTTTCTCAAAGTCGTTGACCAGCTCCTTCTGCCAATTCTCCATGCCACCTGACAGAATTTCGGGAATCGGCTTGGCTGATGGGGCAGGGGTAACTTGCGCATAGGCCGCCTTGGTGGGCACCGACACATCGGGCTTCACGAGCAGCATGTGCTTCCCTTTCAGGCACACATCGGTGCGCGTGAACTCATCGCCAATGCCAGTAGCCATCATGGGCTTGTTGTGAATGAAAAACGGGCAGTCTGCACCGATTTTTGACGCCATTTTTGCCAACTGTTCGTCGGTGCAGCCAAGTTCGAACATGTCGTTGAGCATCTTCATACAGAACGAAGCATCGCTTGAACCGCCGCCCAGACCGGCACCATCGGGGATATGCTTCACCAGATAAATATCCACAGGTGGCAGACCGAACTTCTTTTCCATCATTCTATAGGCCTTCATCACCAAATTCTTTTCGGTGGGGCAGTCCACCACTCTGCCATAGCATGTGAGCGTGGATTCTTGGCCCTCGGCTGGCACTATCTCCAGCGAATCGGTGAGTGGAATGGGGTAGAACACTGTTTCGATATTATGATAGCCATCGGGCCTACGGCTCACGATGTTGAGACCGAGATTGATTTTAGCGTTGGGGAAAGTTATCATTATAATAGTAGTGTATTTATTCTGTTAAAGCACCGGACCGAGCAGGCGCGATGAGGATTCGAGCGCGCGCTGGCTCAATGGGCGTTTCACCCATTCCTCAAGCGTCATTTCCTCGCAACTTTGTTCGGAGTCGGCGAGGAAAATCGCCTTCATCTTGGTGCAGAACGATTTGCTGTAGATGAGCGCATTGCACTCGAAATTGTGTTCAAGGCTGCGGAAGTCGAAGTTGGTGGAGCCTGTGGTCACAAATTCATCGTCGATAATCACGCACTTGGCATGAAGCATTCGCTCGGTGTAGAGCAGCACCTTGATGTCGGCAGCCAAGCACTCTTTCACATAGGAGAGCGACGAATATTTCAAAATCTTGCTGTCGGGATAAAGAGGTATCATGATTCGCACATCCACGCCCGAAAGCGCCGCGGCCTGAAGCGCCGACTTCATGCTCTCTTCGGGCAGGAAATAGGGCGTCTGGATATAGATGCACTTTTGCGCCTGCGAAATGGCGCGCAGCAGCACCATCGACATGGCGTTGAGAGGCTGTGTAGGGCCGCTAATCACGATTTGCATACCCACCGTCTCGGCGTTTGGCGCGAGAGTGGAGGTGCAAGGCTGGTCGAGCAACATTCGCTTCATGAAGTTCCAGTCGATGGCGAACGAGAATTGCAAGCCCTTCACGGCATCGCCCACGATGCGCAAATGCGTGTCGCGCCATGCCTTGTAGCCTTTTTCGCCTGTCACATAGCGGTCGGCAATGTTCATGCCCCCGATGTAGCCCACTTCGCCATCAATCACCACCACTTTGCGGTGGTTGCGCCAGTTGAGCCTGTTGGCAAGTTGTGGGAAAGTCACCTTCAAGAACGGATAAGCCTCCACGCCCTCCTCACGCAAATGCTTGAAAAACGACGAGGCGATGCTCCACGAGCCCACATGGTCGTAGATTACCCTCACTTTCACGCCCTCGTGGGCTTTTTGAATGAGGATTTCCGCCAATTCCTTGCCTATGGTGTCGGCAGAGAAGATGTAGTATTGGAAATTGATGTATTTTTTTGCCGCGAGCAAGTCGGCTTTCAGTTGACTGAACTTTGCTTCGCCCTCGGTGAAGATGTCCACCTGGTTGGTTTTGAAGAAGTGTGGTTCGCCAAGGGAATTGACCAAGTTGATGATTTGTAGACTCGATTCCGAAAGGCTGAAGTTGGAGGGTTCGGGGGTGTTGAGCGAAGCCTGGCCACTGCGTTTCATGCGATTGTTGCGCGAAATCATCATCACACTTTTCAAACTCCTGCCGAAGAACAGATACACAAGAATGCCCACCACCGGCAGCAACAGCAGCACGGTGACCCACGCCAGCGAACGCACAGGGTTGCGGTTCTCCGACACCACCACTATAATGCACCCGATAGCGGTGATGATGTATAGCGCGGTGAACATGTAGAACACGGCATTTGCGTAGGGAAACAGTTCGGCTAAAAGCATTGGTTGTGTGAAATAAGGGTGACTTGCTTAAAGATTATCTTAAAAAATAAAAGGCTATCACGCCACCTTTCCGCTATGGGCTTAGGCGTAATGATAGCTTGGTGCTCTTGGGCGGTGAGGCGGTTATATGCTCTACTTCACCACCACCTTGCGCGACCACTGATTCTTGTAGCGCACGATGTAGAATCCCTTAGGCATTTCGATAGTCACATGGCTATCGGCGTTTACCTTCACCGATTTGATCAGTTGGCCCGTAATAGCGTAGATGTTGAAAGTGGCATCGTTGCTGCCTGCTGCGAAATAGATTACTCCTACTCCGCCTTTGACAGAAGCTACATTTGCAACACTTTCAGCCACAGCAGGCACTGGCTCAGGGGCTGCCCAAGTGCCAGCCGCGCCACAAGCGACCATAATAAGCAATATTGCGAGTATCTTCTTCATATCAAAGACAAAATTATAAAGAAAAAACATAAAAAACAATTTTTCCACACAATTTTTCTCAAATTTTTCCGTTATTGCCGCCGTAGTTGGAGAATGTGCTCATAGTGAGTGGGTTATGCGAAAAGCGAGCGATGCCCATAATGAATCTCTCCATCTCCACAATCATAACCGACCCTCTCCGAGGCTCGAACCAGCCATGTTCCTTATCACCAAGCTGCGCTCAATCGCTCTGCGATTTTCGCTTGCATGGTGTTTCGCATGATACGGCATCTCCGAAGCCTTTGGTGTCAAATTTATATGGCGTTATCGTTATGGCGTTATCGTTGTGGGGGTGGGGGTGGGGGATAAATAAACTGTGCCGCAATGCGGATGATTGCGGCACAGAAGAAATATATTTTACTAACTAAGCTTTCTTTTGGTCAGAGAGATTAGAGGGTGAGCAAGTTGATAGCCACGCCGTAGTAACCTCTGTTAGCTTGTGGGTTCCACATTGCAGTGCCGGTGATAGGCATTTCGTGGTTGCCAACTTTCAGCTTGTAAGTTACGTTGAGGCGAACATCGTTGATACCACCTTCATTGCCGTAGAAAGTTTCACGCTTCTTGCCTTCGTCGTTCATTGTTGGCTTGAAAGCGAAGTTGCCACCTACAGAAGGAGTAACTACGAACTTGTCGTCTTCATACACCTTGTAAGATGCCTGAACGAAAGTAGAGTAGCGTTGAGTGTCCATTGCTTCGCCATCAGCGTTGCCACGGTCCTTACCACCGATGATGGTTGACCAGTAGAGAGTCAGAGGCACTTTTTCACCAAAGTTGTATTGGAAACTCAAATCAAAGAAGTGACTTGTGGTGCGGCAGTTGTAGTTGAAAATCTTTGCTGCGTCGCCTTCAGCATCTGTAAAGTTCCAGATGTCCCACAAAGCTACGGTGAAGCCACCGATGCTGTAAGAAGCGAAATAGTCGAATTCTTTGTATTTGTCCTTATTGATTTGCATACCGCCCCAGAAACCGATGTTGAAGTGGTTAGCCTTATCGCTAAAGGTGAATTGGCTTGTTACGTCTACGCCAGATGATACTTCCAAACCACGCCAGAGGTGTGAGGTTTCAAGACCTGCGTTGAAGTGGATTTGTGCGCTTGCACCCAATGCTGCGATACCGCAAATGAGTGATAAAAGAATTTTTTTCATAAAATAAATGTTAGGTTATGTGATTAATTAAATTAATGAATAACTAAAAAATTACACTGCATAGCAGAATGCAATAGCACCATAGAAGAGAGCTGCGCAAACAGCACCTGCGATAGGAGCCACTACAGGAATCCAGCTGTAACCCCAGTCGCTGCTACCTTTGTCCTTGATAGGAAGGATAGCGTGAGCGATACGTGGAGAAAGGTCACGAGCAGCATTCATAGCGTAACCAGTGGTTGCACCGAGTGACATACCGAGAGCTGTGATAACCCAAGTGATTGGGAGAAGACCCATACCGTCAGCACCACCGCCGAAGCAAGCGATAACGAGGATAGCGAGCATCAACATGAAGGTAGCCAAGAACTCACCGAAGAAGTTGATTGGGGTGTTCTTGATTGCAGGAGCTGTACAGAACACGCCAAGTTTAGTGGCCTTGTCGTCAGTAGCATCAAAGTGGTCTTTGTAGAAAATGTAAACGCAGATAGCACCGAGCAAACCGCCGAGCATTTGAGCTACAACGTAACCAGCTACGCCAGCCCATGGGAATTTGCCAGCTACAGCCAAACCGATAGTAACAGCAGGGTTGATGTGGCCACCTGAAGGACCAGCAACCATTGCACCCATCATCACAGCGAGACCCCAACCGAGAGTGATCACTACCCAGCCAGCACCCTGTGCTTTAGATTTGTTGAGAGAACATGCGCAGCATACGCCGTCACCGAAGAGAACCAGAACGAATGTACCAATAAATTCGAGTATACTTTTTTCTAATAATGCGTCCATAATAAAAATGTTTAGGGAATTGTAATTAGTTATTAAGATAAATGGTGAAAAAACCCTTGTGGGCTGTTAAGCTTGCCCACAAGGAGTAGAGAGTTGATTTATTATTTTTTAGAGAGTGTACGGCTCATAGCATCTGCCCAACCCTTCTTTGCTTCTTCCACTTCTGCTGAAGCCTTAGGTTCGAAGGTGCGTTCCATTTGCCATTGCTTCTTCACTTCGTCGAGGTTTTTCCAGTAACCTACTGCCAAACCAGCGAGGTAAGCAGCACCGAGAGCGGTGGTTTCTGTAATCTTAGGACGAACTACGTTTACGCCAATCACGTCGGCTTGATATTGCATGAGCAAGTTGTTGCGAGATGCGCCACCATCAACTTTAAGTTCGGTGAGAGGAGCGCCAAGGTCTTTTGACATAGCCTTAGCGATGTCCATAGTCTGGAATGCGATACCGTCGAGAGCTGCGCGAGCAATGTGAGCAGCGGTAGTACCACGAGTGATACCTACGATGGTGCCACGAGCGTAAGCGTCCCAGTAAGGAGCAGCCAAACCAGTGAGTGCAGGCACGAAGTAAACGCCTTCGCTGCTTGGAACTTGAGAAGCCAATTCTTCAACTTCGCTTGAGCTCTTGATGATGCCAAGACCGTCGCGGAGCCATTGAACCACTGAACCACCTACGTAGATAGAGCCTTCGAGAGCGTAGTTCACAGTGTCGCCAATCTTCCAAGCGATAGTGGTGAGAAGGTTGTTTTTCGACATTACAGGCTTGTCGCCAGTGTTGAGCATTACGAAGCAGCCAGTGCCGTAAGTGTTCTTGATAGCACCTGGTTCGGTACACATTTGACCGAAGAGAGCTGCCTGTTGGTCGCCAGCGATACCGCTGATGGGCACTTCGTGAGCGAAGATAGTGGTCTTGGTGTGACCGTAAACCTCTGAACTTGACTTCACTTCAGGAAGCATGCTTGCTGGAATGTCGAGCAAATCGAGAAGTTCTTCGTCCCACTTCAAGTCGTTGATGTTGAAGAGCATGGTGCGAGATGCGTTGGTCACGTCGGTTACGTGAACATCGCCCTTTGTGAGCTGCCATACCAACCAAGAGTCAACGTTACCGAAGCGGAGCTTGCCTTTAGCTGCGAGTTCGCGAGCGCCTTCCACGTTGTCGAGAATCCATTTGATTTTTGTGCCGCTGAAGTAAGCGTCGATAATCAAACCAGTTTTTTCGCGAATCTTGTCAACGAGACCTTTGCCCTTGAGGGAGTCGCAGTATTCTGCTGTACGACGGTCTTGCCAAACGATTGCGTTGTAGATAGGTTCACCAGTGTCGATGTTCCACACGATAGTGGTTTCACGTTGGTTAGTGATACCAATACCTGCGATGTCTTTGCCGTTGATGCCGATTTGGGTGATGGCTTCAGCGATTACGGCTGCTTGTGAACTCCAAATTTCATGAGGATTGTGCTCTACCCATCCTGGTTGAGGGAAAATTTGGGTGAATTCTTTTTGGGCTACTGAACAAATCTTGCCATCGTGGTCGAATACGATAGCTCTTGAACTGGTTGTACCTTGGTCAAGTGCGAGAATGTACTGTTCCATAAATAGTTTTTTAAGGGGTTGTAAATAAATATTAGTTTTAAAAAATTAATTAACCGTTTTATAATAGTTAAGTAAAGTTTTTTTCATATCAATTAGAAAACACTGAATATTGGTCATTAGCTATTGAGGTTTAATAGCAAAAAGATAGCATAAGGCTGTCTTTAACGAATACTTAGTTTTCTCACTCGCAAATTTATGAAAAGTTGCAGAAGTACAAACTATTTGCTGTGTTAAAAAATGTTATTTATTTTTCCTTTTTAATTTTTCGTCTTTCGGAAAGGTGCGAAAACCGAGTTTAATGCTTTTGTTTTGAAAGATTTATAAAGCCGAAACAAAAGCAATCCTTTCTCAAAAAAATCTTCTTCTTGCATCCTGTGGAGGCATCAGAGATACCAAATCGCATCATAACGTAGGGACTGCCTTCGGCATGTTTCCAATGCGTTGACACATTGCTGTATGCATCGAAACATGCCGAGGCGAAAGCACTGAAAAAGTCCAGTTTTTTAAAGACCAAAACGAAAAATGCTTACGATTTA